>OBYR01000010.1_pt1 | contig 256799 bp, 217 predicted proteins | sample 1495491 | NCBI WGS metagenome assembly OBYR01 (sample SAMEA2580206, study PRJEB22360) | human gut metagenome | biome: human gut; feature: human-associated habitat; material: faeces | place: Denmark | collected 2008/2010 | reverse complement strand
AGTACGCAACGCTCGCACTCTTCGGGCGATACTTGAAATACACCATATCCTAATATCGGCATTTCGATGCCGTTGTTCAATTTTACAGTCTGCATATCATTCTGTTTTAAGGGTTAATATTCTATTTGAGCAATGTCGGCGCTCTGTATATCGAAAGCCTCTTCCGCTTTTTCCGCGATGTCGGTATGTGTCCGGCTCCGGATCAACACATCGAAAGCGGCCTTGTCGTTAAGATCGACAACCATCATCACAGCATCGGGACGCCCGAACAGTCCGCGTGTACGACCTACCATGATCTCTTCAATAACCGTTTCTTTCTCTTTCATGGCACGCATTTCTGCCATCTTTTGTTCTACCACGTCATCGGAAATTCCTTCCTTGACGTTGATGATAAATACATGACGTAACATATTTCTTTTTTATAAATTATTCGTGTATGCGATGTAACCCGATACCTTTTACCGTAGGCAAGTCCATATCGTCGTAGATGGGGCTTTTTCCCGTTTCTAGCAGGGCGATAGCATCCATTTCCTCTTTTGAAAGTGTGAAATCGAGGATATTGAAGTTTTCGATCATCCGTTCCTTATGTACGGATTTCGGGATAACTACGATGTTACGCTGGTTCAGCCAACGAAGAATAATAGCTCCGACGCCCTTACCGTGTCGCTCTGCTATCGCTTTCAATGTCGGATGGTTGAATATGTCATTCTGCCCTTCGGCAAAAGGCGCCCATGCTTCGTGCTGGATGCCTTCCTGCTGTAGGAAAGCATTGGCAGCCTGCTGCTGGAAAAACGGATGCGTTTCAAGCTGGTTTACGACGGGTTTTATTTCGTTATGCAAGAAAAGGTCTTGCAGGCGTTCATTAGAGAAACTCGTAACCCCGATAGCCCGGATACGTCCCTCTTTATAGAGCCGCTCCATCGCCCGCCATGCGGCATAGTAATTCCCGTACGGTTTGTGCATCAAATAGAGGTCAAGATAGTCCAACCCGAGCTTTTTCATCGAGAGGTCGAAAGCCCGCAGGGCATCGTCGTACTCGTAGTCCTGCACCCACAATTTGGTGGTTATGAAGAATTCCTCCCGTTTGATACCGCTTTGCCGGATGGCATTTCCCAACTGTTCCTCGTTGAAATAAGCCGCGGCTGTGTCGAATTTCCGATAACCAACCTCGATAGCATCATTCACGACTCGTTCCGTTTCGTTTTCAGGAATCTGAAAGACACCGAACCCGATAGCAGGCATCATTACTCCATTGCTTAATCTTACATTTTTCATATCCTTTATGGTTTTTTATTCTGATGCAAAGTTACAGGGTACCTATCATTTTATTGTTGTATTATTCGGAGAGGAATTTTCACTATTCGTGGTTTTTTTGTTATTTTCGCAGGAAATGAAAGAGAAATGACACATACAGACTTCGACGGGATTATTTTCGCCGATACATTGCAGGAGTTCAATGCCTTGCGACATGCAGGAAGGGTAATCCATATTCTTTGCAGCGGAGGAAATATGGGGTTTACATTTCAGGATACCCGTTATAACATCGCGGCCGGGGATTATGTAATTCTGCCCAACGCCACACTCGTATCGGAATTTTCGGACTCCGAAGACTTTCAAGGTATCCTGATGAACCTTTCGGATGCGTTCGTTTCCTCGATTGCTATTCGCAGCAATTACGGCATTATTGGGTATCTATCACTCTTGCAGAATCCGGTCATGAAACTTTCCTCTCATGATTTTCAAGTATGCGAGCAGGCAATGCGCTGTATCCGGCAACGTCTGAAAGATAAAGAGCATCTGTTTTGGGAAGAATTGATGGGAAGCCTGCTTACGGCGCACATCCTCGACCTTTATGATATTCATGCACGCAGTCAGAATACCATGCAGGTATCGGAGCGTATTACGGTCTTACTGCGAAATTTCATAGAACTGTTATATAACGGCGAATATATCCGAAATCGAGATCTCGATTTTTATGCATCCCGGCTTTGCATAACACCTCATTATCTGTCGGAGATATGTAAAAAGGTAAGCGGCAAACCTGCCACTTATTGGATTGACCGTTTTACTCTTCAAGAGATTACCCGCTTGCTGCGACAAAAAGAGTTGTCTTTAACTACGATTGCCGAACGAATGAATTTCTCCTCTGTTTCTTATTTCAGTCGGTATGTGCAAAAGAGGATGAAGATAACACCATCAGAGTATAGGAAAGATATATCTGTCCGCTAAAATTTGATATTCCCTGTTTTACGATACATATTAGTGAGTTTAAGAAGTTCATTGACGCCGCTTTAGTATCTCCGTATGGATTTAAGGGTGTCCGAATACAGGCCAATCTATATGCAAAGATCTACGGGCAAAATTATTCGCAGCAACTGAAAATAAAAACGGGCAGCTTCAACACCTGCCCGTTTCCTTGTTTGTCCGGTTCAATTCAGAAGCCCGTTCCTATACTGAATGACAACCGGAGGTGTCGTGCGTTGGGGTAGGTATTCAGCCGGAACGCGAGGTCGATTACGACCTCCATGTTATACACGTCCGCACCATTGCCGTTGTCCTTTGCTCCGGATAAGAAACTTTTATGTATCTGTCTGAATGAATCTTCCATCCGCATTCTTTAATCAACTCGACCAGTTCGACAACAGCTCCTGTCCAACGTCGTTTGCATACATGAGGTTTCGGCGGATAAGCATCGCCGTAGCGATTCATCGAAGTCGCGGAACAGTTCTTCCGTGACAGCATGGGTGGCGGATTCCACCAAAAGATCCGCCGTGATATGATGGGTCATAAATGTTCATCTTTTAAGTTTAAAATCTGTTCTTTCAATTCTTATATTGTTCACACTACAATTGATGGTGGAGATTTATTTCTTATAAAGCGGGAAACTGCTGTTTCTCCATGCCCATGTACGAAATAAAACACATTATACTGTTGGTCGGATGCTTTATTATAACCATACGGTAAATAGACGTAGGCTGTATTTATACGTGTTTTCCGTTTTTCTTTTCAGCAATCGCCTGCTCCACCATTTGTCTGTAAGTGGTCTGTTGTTCGGCTGTCAGTAGAAGAGAGATGTCGGTCGTCAACTTTTCCATAGCTTCTTTACGTTTTTCACGCGGATATTTCTGTTTGTTGAAATCAGCATAAAGCTCGCGAATTTTTGTTTTCTGCTCATCTGTCAAAATAAGTTTCTCGTCCAGCAATTTGATGCGCTGTTCTGTTCGCTGTTGAACTGTCATTTGCTGCCTATTATTATCTTGTGCAGACACTTGAAATGTTGTTACGATGGCGATAGTCATTATTAAAAACATTCTTTTCATACAAAATTCTCCTTTTTATTTATTAGTTAATAAGTTTATATTGTCAATACTGTAAATTTATCGGGCATTTGAAATATCAGTTCTTACTACTCGGAAGCCGACATTAGCATAACCCTGCGCACCCGTCCTTACGTCATCCGATTTCTCGCTACGACAATCGTCGCGTTTGGAGTCCCAACTGCCTCCTTTGATGATATGCTGTCCGTTTGCGTCGGTCGAGGAAGTCCACTCCCAACAGTTACCCCAAAAATCAATACCTCCACATGCACCGATAGACTGTTTATAAGCATCCACTGCCGTCAATCCTGATTCAATATGGTTGGCGTTCATAGCCACATCTTTAGGCATATGTCCGGCACCAAGAATCCACTCTTCTTCGCTTGGCAAACGGTAGATGTGTTTCCGATCCTGCTTTGTAAGCCAGTCACAATAAGCCGTGGCTTCAGCAATCGTAATGTTTACTACCGGATAATTCTCTTTTCCTGCATCATAGACAAAATCCGTTTTGAAAGTAGCGTATTCGGCATTGGTGACAGGTGCATAACCTATGTAGGCATTTGGAGCCGATGCTCCACGCAACACCATCCAAATATCTTTCGGATTCTCGTCCTTTCGAGGGTCAATGAATCGAAGGAATTGTTGTTGTATTCGGATGTCACGGTTTTGAACCATTTCATCCACAATACCCTTCATATGTTCCACGATATTGTAAGTTCTTGCCTCTCGTTCCAGTTGGCGGAGCTTGTTTTTCTTTCTTGCAACCACTTTGTCGTAGCGAACGCCCATCTGATCCAGTAGAGCTTGTTTATTGGCTTCTGTCGGTTTCTTCCGATATTGAACGAAAAGCTTGTGTGTCTTGGAATCCATTTTAGGGCGTCCCTCTTCTACAAGTGGAGCATTGGGCTTGTCGAACTTCAATTCGCTTTCCACCAAATCATCGGGACTGATAAATTCTCCCCAATCCACTTTCTGATGCACACCGAAATAATGGGCCACAAGTCCGTCCCGATAAATAGATAGCCGGTATCCTCCATAAAGGTCGCAAGGCAAGGTGGAAATGTAATAGTTTTTTCCGGGTATAAATCCGGACTTGTCGCTTGAGCTATATGTAATGATGGTGCTTGTATGTGCCATATCACCAATTGAAGTTTTTCCCTGAATACCCTCATATATGGTTGCCGCACCCGCCAGTGGAAGCCCGTCCACACTTTCCAGTTCAACCTTTGTCACGCCTGTAAGCCGGAAATTGAATTTGATACCGCATCGGTTGGCGGAATTACCCTCGTATCCATCCGCTTTATCCGTCTGGTGGGTTGAAACCACGATTTTATCTTCCTTGTCGCTGTCTTGTGCGGACACAGCGGTGGCCGTCACAATGGCAATAGCCATTGCTAAAAACAAATTTTTCATATTCGTATATTATTTTGGAGAATTAAATAGAATCAGTTCTTACGACTCTGAAACCGACATTGGCATATCCTTGTGTACCAATTCTTACGTCATCGGATTTCTCGCTACGGCAATCGTCACGTTCAGAATCCCAACTGCCGCCTTTAATGATATATTGCCCGTTTGTATCCGTGGATGAAGTCCACTCCCAACAGTTGCCCCAGAAATCAATACCGCCACAAGCACCTGTTGTCTGGCTGTAAGCATCTACTGCTGTCAGTCCCGTCTCCACACGACCAGCGTTCATTACAACGTCCTTCGGCATATGCCCTGCACCGAGAATCCATTCCTCGTCGGTAGGCAAACGGTAGATATGCGAATGATCCTGTGCCGTAAGCCAATCGCAATAAGCCGTGGCATCAGCAATCGTGATATTCACTACCGGATAGTTGTCTTGGCCGGCTTCATAGGTAAAATCCGGTTTGAAGGCTGCATATTCCGCGTTGGTTACTGGGGCATAGCCGATATAGGCATTGGGGGCAGACGCACCGCGTAGCACCATCCACGCATCGTTGGGGTTGTCATCATTCCGGGGGTCTATAAGACGCAGGAACTGCTGTTCGAGACGGATGTCACGGTTCTCTACCATCTCATCCACAATCTCCTGCATTTCTTCCACCACATCCAAAGTCAAGGCTTCCCTCTCCAGTTCACGGAGCTTGGCTTTCTTGCGGGCTACTACCTTGTCGTAACGGATACCCATCTGATCCAATAACGCCTGCTTGTTTTCCTCCGTAGGGTTTTGCTGGTATTGACGGAGAAGTGCCGTTGTCGTGGCATCCAGTTCCGGTCGTTCTTCTTCCACGAGCGGTGCATCCGGATCGTCAAATTCCAGTTCATTCTCCTTCAAATCGACGGGGCTTATGAACAAGCCCGATTCGACGGTCTGGTGTACGCCAAAATAATGTGCCACGAGTCCTTCCCGATAGATTGACAAGCGGTAACCTCCATAAAGGTCGCAGGGTAAGGTAAAAATGTAGTAGTCTTTTCCGGCAGTCAAGCCGTTTTCATCCGAGGCATTGAACACCAGAATGGAGTTGGCGTTTTCCACTTCACCGACAAGTAGTTCCGCTGTTTCGCCCCATTGGATATCGACAGTTCCGGCCAAGGCATAACCATCTACACTTTCCAACTCTATTTTTGTGATTCCGGACAACTGAAAATTCAGTTTCAAGCCACTGGATATGCTGTGCAAATCCTGTGAACTTGGGAAATTCAACACAGTAACCCCATTTTCATCATATCCGTCATTTCCTGCCACCTGTTCGGCAAGAACGGTCATGGTTGGATTTTCACTGCCGGACACTTCTTCCTGTTGGTCTATAATCTCTTCACTGCCACATGAAGATAGGGTTGCTGTCATCAGAAACGACAGGCAAAATATGCCAAATACTTTCATTTTCATAATCTTGTCTTATTTATGGTTTCCTTTGTTTTTGGAACGGTTGAACAGCCTGTTCATCATTTCTCTTTCCAGTTCATACACCCTCTCTATTTGGCTGGGTGTTAAAAATTTGCAGTATTTCAAATAATACTTCTTCCTCAAGTCAAGTATCTTTTGGCTGTGAGCGAACCTTTCATTCATTGCCTGTTCAGCCTCTTTATCCGAAAGATGGGAGGTGTCTCTTTTAGGGCGGGGGCCAAGTGCCCAAATATCTTTCTGGAATTGGCAGAAAGTTTCCACAAACCGCGTGGCTGTCGAATCATCCATAGCCATCTCATTGGCTATAAAACGGGCTTGAGTTTCAGCCAACTGTTCTCTGGTCATGCGTTGACGTTCATTCTTTTGGGCATAGGTACTTGTGCTGATAGTTACCATTGCGATTGCAAGTGCAAGAACTTTAATGATATTCTTCATGTCTTTTTATTTTTACTCGTTCAAAATTTCATAAATAGGTCATCCTGATAAGTTGCAAGCAGGTAATCCCGATCGTTGCTGCTCAGATTGGCAAAAGCCTTTTCAACATCTTCAAAATCATTTCTTGAATTATCAGGTAATAAATTGAAGACAACCAGTAGTGCAATACTTGCTGCCACAAGTCCTCCTGTCAAAGAATACCAAAGGTGAAAATGGCGTTTGGGTTTGGAAGGCAACATCTCCTGTCTTACAGTTTTCCATACGTTGTTTTCCATATCGTCTAGAAAACCATCTGGTGCGGTATAGGGAAGACGCTTGCCTATGCGGTCAAAATCAAAATCTCTTTTCATACATCTAATTGTTAGCATTCATATATTTGACAATCTTATCTTTGGCGATATGATAGTTGGATTTTGCCCCATCTACTGTTGAACCAATGATTCCGGCAATCTCGTCATATCCCAATTCACTATAATATCGCAGGTTAAAAGCCAGCTGTTGCTTGGTAGGCAAGGACAAAATGGCTTTTTGCAGTTTGACGGTTTCCAGATCACTGTAATCGACATATTCATCAGCCATCAGGTTGCTTAGTTCGCTGTAAGAGTCATCCAATGACACCAGTTCTTCTTTTTTATATTTCCCAAGCAAACGTAAGGCTTCGTTGGTCGCAATCCGGTATACCCAAGAGCGAAAGGTGCATTCACCTTTGAAATCAGATAAAGACCGGAATGCCCTGACGAACGTTTCTTGCGTTGCATCTTGTGCGTCTTCGTGGGTAACGACCAACCTTCGGATGTGCCAGTAGACTACTTCCTTATATTTTGTCATCAGGTAACGAAAACCTTTCTCCGGGTCTTTAGTCGTTAGATCCACCAGTTCCTTGTCATCCTTTATACTCATAAACTGTTGCGAGATCCATTGCCATATAGATGGCCAGCGTATTAAACAAAGTCATATTTGTAGTCTGTTGGCTGATGACCATACAATGTCTGTGATGGTGATGATGGTGACGAGCTTTGCGCACGGTTACACAGGATTGTAGCAAAAACATAGCGATTACTCCCAACATCAATAGTTTCCAATTCTTTTTCATATCCCATTATCTTTTGATGTACACTTTCTTTTTTCCTCTGATTACAAGCTGTATGGGCTTTTTTTTATCCATAGCGAAAGCATCCAGTTCTGCTTCTGCCGATGCCACGCTAAGTTTAGTCATTTTGGCATATTGCCTAATGGTAAGCTGCTTATGCGTTTCCAAATAAGCTATAGCCATCGCCAATCGTTCCTTTTGGTTGAAACGGTTACTGACATGAGATATTACGTCAGGTTGAACAACAACGGTAACAATCCGGTTGGGACGATAATGTCGATGCCAATGTTGTGCATTTACAGCTCCGCAAACCAATATCATTGCGACTACCAGTATTCCTGCTTTCCATTTTCTCGTTGTACACATAGTCATTTATATTATTTTGTTATACATTCATATAAAATAAAAGCCTCCATGAACTCATTCGAATGGACGTTCTATATAAAAGACCTTGCAAAGAAATGAAAGTAAAATTGAACTGGTATTTTTTTCATATTCTTACCTGATTGCCGTTGTGAGGCCGGGAATAGCGGACGCACAACAAGCACATGACCGGAATAAGCCCATTCTTTTTCGGGGCATTCTCGGTTTTTCTCCTTATCTTTGCTATATGAATAGAAATAGGATTGAAGATGTGCCTTTCGAAGAGGTGCACGAAGTACAAAAGTACGGTACGTATTATTCGGATAACCGCTTTTGGAAAAAAATAGAACGGGTGGCGAAGAAGGTCGGCGCTACGGTGCTGTTGCCTGTTTTCACACTCTATTATACATTGCAGGACGAGAAGGTGCCGGTGAAGCATAAAGCGTATATCATCGGTGCGCTCGGTTATTTTATCCTGCCGATAGACCTGATACCCGACGGGATTCTTCCGGTGATCGGTTTTACCGACGATATTGCCGTCATGACCCTCGTCATCAGTATGATCAAGGATAGCATCACCCCGGAAATCAAGGCCCGTGCCAATGAGCGGGTGGCAGAGATTATGGGGACGGATAGGGTCTGAAAGATGCCTACTGGCTGGCGATAATGTATTTAACAAATATTAGGAGACGATCTTTGAGACGATCTTGAGACAGATTTTATTTCTTGTAATAAGTTTAATAATAGCTTATTACGTAGGTGTCGTAGGTGGCTCCGAGACGAACTTGAGACGATCTTTGAGACGCTTTTCATATATTATATAAGAATATATATATAAGAGCAAAGATGTCAAAGAACTCTTTTTATCCATAAAGATAATATCGGAAGACAGGAAGTCGTATTCCCTGTTTTCAGATATCTAAGTCTCTTTTAATCAGTGTATTAGATAAATAAAAGGCCCTTATTTGCGTAAAATAAGGGAAGATGGCTTTTTTATGTTATGAAATACATCAAAAGATATTGTTTTTCAGCTTTCGGGGTAATATCTTTGTGATACGATCTGGTGGCGGATTATATGACCATTAACTCTTGATTATGGAGAAGTTTGTAGATACAGGCTTGGCATGCCTGTATCACAATAGTCGCCTGCCTATCTTGCAACTGTGGGTTGCCTATGCCATTCGGCTGGGATTACCATGCTGGAATTGGAAGGAGAAGAACCTGCTTTCGGAAGAAGAAGCAGATGCGTATCCGGCCATTCACGGCGAAGGTATTGCCGGAGATATGCCAGTGTGTTGTCTTCAATCAGCTGGTCGGTATGAGGATATAGGTTGTAAATAACGCTGTGTACTTGAATCCCTTGCAGACGGCAGGCATAGAGGCTCAGCAACGTATGATTGATGCTTCCCAGTTTGCCGGAGGTGACGAGGATAAGCGGGTACTGCTGCTCGCGAACATAGTCGATCGTTAACGATTCGAAATTGTTCGGCACCATCAGTCCGCCTGCTCCTTCGAGAAGGACGTACTCGTAACGTTCCTGCAGTTCATTCGTCGCGCGGGTGATCGTGTCGAGTTCGATCCGGCGACCGTCCCGTTCGGCTGCCATGTGAGGGGAGCAGGGATAGGTGAAGATATAGGGGCAGGTGAGGCCGGCTTTATCTTCTTCCGTAAAGGGGATTCCCATCAATTGGCGATGCATTTCGATATCTTCCGAAATGTCTGTACAGCCTGTCTGAATCATCTTTTGGGTAATGACTGTGTGACCTTCGGCTGCTAGCTGGCGGGCGAGGATTCCGGTGGCATACGTTTTACCGACATTGGTGTCGATACCTGAGATAAATAATACTTTTCCTTTCATTTTATTTGTTATTTTTTTACTGCGAGGACGTAAACCGGGCAGTAAGTGAGTGTTACTTTGTGATCTTTTGTGCCATACAGAGCGGTGTAATTGCGGCAAAAAATTTCCTGGAGACGGCGTGTCCAGTAGCCGTCGCTCGTGGCAGTCACCCCCGTATATTTCAGATGGCGGAGTACGTCAAGCGGCGTGTCGAAGGTGAGGACGATCTCTTCCTGCCGGAGGTGAAGCAGATTGAAGTCTGCCGTCAGCCATTCTGTCAGTTGTTCGGGAGTGGGGTAGTCGAGACCTTTGCCTGTCAGTTTCTTGATCTCTGCCAGGTTACCGGGTGCAAAGGTGTTAAATACCAATGTGCCGTTGGGCGTTAACATGTCCGCCAGCTTATGCAGGAAGGTGACCGGCTCCTTCATCCATTGGAAAGCGGAAGCGGAAGCGATCAGGTCCAGACTGCCGGGGAAAGGGATTTCTTCGGCATTCCCGGCGATAAAAGCGATCGACTGCCCATGAAAGAGTCGGGCGATCTTCTCGTAGCAACCTTCACAAAGGTCATTCAGATACCATTCGTCGATGACGCAGCTTTCTTTCAGCAGGTGGGTGAAACCACCTGTGCCGCAGCCGATTTCGAGGGCGCGCTGAAAGTGCATGCCGGTGTAACGCGATAGCAGGGCAGTCAGTTTCCGGCAGATTTGCTGCTGGGCTTCCGCATACCGGTCGTAGCTGTCCAGCGCACGGCTGAAGCGGGTTATAATTCGTTCCACTGTTTCCATAGGTAAAAGGGGTAATGAGGGGCTGTTATTTCAGTTACCGGACAACGGCTGTCCCACCAGGCGTGCTGGTTGGCTACCGGGAATATATGGTCGTCTGAACCGATGACGGCACGTGTCCAGGGGAACTGCTTGTCGGCAGTATCGGTCGACGGAGCGAAGCGGTTGTAGATGGCTTCTAATTCTTCCTTTACCTCTTCCAACGGGCGGGGCGGACAAGCATCGTATCGGGCGAGTATCTCGCGGGTGCCGCACATGCGACGGTTGAAACGTCGGAGGCCTTCGGCTGTCAGATTGTCGAGTGTACCCTTGAAAATCTTTTCGGGAATGCCGTATGCGTCATGTATCGGACGGGAGGTTCCGTTGATGGCGGTTGCAGAGGTGAGTGTGTATTTGTCTGTCAATGCACATTCTGCCATCCGGACTCCCATCGACCAAGCGACGAGGTGTATCTCATCGTACCGGCTGAGGTCTTCCTCAAATGCCGTCTCCCTGTAATCGTAGCAGAGCATAATGTCTGTTTCTTCCCTGGTCTCCAACCGGGTGAATAGTTCCGGAGATGCGGACCAGCCGGAGAAGAAGAGAAGGAGACGTGCGGCGTGATTATCTGTTTGTTTTATTATTTTCATATTGCATAATTAAATGTATAACGGTATCCCCGTAGGGGCGGGGTTTGCCCGCCCTTTCATACATAACCTATTTTTGAATAAATATTTATGTTGATAATAGGGTGGGCAAGCCCCGCCCCTACAAGGCCTGTATTAACGGTTGCAGGTCTTCGATTGTCACATCTGCTGTCAATGAGAAACGGATGCGTGCCGTTCCTTTCGGTACCGTCGGGGGACGGACGGGGAGACAGTAGAAACCTTTACGTTGTAGCTCTTTCGCTTTGAGGATACAGTCTTTATTATCACCTATTATATAAGGGATGATATGGCTTCCGCTGACTTCTCCGCCTTTGCCCTTCAGTGCTTCGGCTAGTATATGGCTGGTTTGTGCCAGTCTTTCGCGAAGCGGGGTGATCTCCGGCAACAGTTCCACTATAAACCGTGTCCAGGCAATCTGAAAAGGAGGTAAAGCTGTACTGAATATTAGCGGGCGCATCCGATTGATCAGATATTCCCGAATAGTGCGGTCGCATACGATATAGGCTCCCATGGAAGCAAGAGCTTTGCCGAATGTGCCTACCAGTAGGTCTATCTCTCCGATGCAGCCTTGCTCTTCCGCAATTCCCAGTCCGTTTCGACCGCGGACACCGATGGCGTGTGCTTCATCGACATATAAGACAACATTCGGATAGCTTTTCTTTAGTTCGACCAGGCGGTGAAGGTCGGCAACATCGCCATCCATGCTGAAGATGCTTTCCGTGACGACAAAGACTTGCTCGTATTCTCCGGCAGACTTCTTTAGGAATGTTTCCAACTGTTCATAGTCATTGTGCCGGTAGCGTTGGAAAGGCGCACCGCTCAGTAAAATGCCATCGATAATGCTGGCATGCACCAGTTTGTCGGCAAGGATAAGGCTTTGCTTATCGGCTAGTGCAGGGAGTATTCCTGTATTGGCATGGTAACCGCTGTTGAAGATCAGGGCGGCTTCGCGGTTGAAACGTTCCGCCATCAGTTGTTCCAGTTCCGTATAAGCGGTAAAGTTACCGGTCAGCAGTCGAGAAGAAGAGGAGGAGAAGGGGTATTTCTGTTCCTGCCATTCTTCCAGGAAAGCCTTCTGAAGGTCGGCGCAGGAAGCCAAACCCAGGTAGTCGTTGGACGACAGGTTAAGCATTATCTGCCCGTCTTTCTCTATCCGGTTGCCGTGATGCGTTACCGTCGGTAACTGGCGGTAGCTGCCGGTTGCCTTGAGTTGGTTTAATATAGAATTATAATCTTTCATTCTTCGATACATTTTAATACTCCGGAAGTTAACCGTGTAAGTTGCTCCGGCTGGATAATAAACGGAGGCATCAGGTAAACCAGCTTGCCGAAGGGACGAACCCAGATACCGGTTTCTACAAAACGGCGTTGCAGGATGGCCATGTTGACCGGCTCTTTCATCTCGATGACTCCGATAGCTCCCAGTACGCGTACCTCCTGCACATGGTCGAATAATCGGGCAGGTGCCAGTTCCCGACGAAGTTGTTTTTCGATAGCGCTTACCTTCTCTTTCCATCCGCTTTCCAGGAGCAACGAAACGGAAGCGGAGGCAATGGCGCAGGCAAGCGGATTTCCCATAAAAGTGGGGCCATGCATGAAACAGCCTGCCTCGCCGGAGCAGATCGTCGTCGCCACTCTTTCCGTAGTCAGTGTGGCTGATAACGTCAGATAACCTCCGGTCAATGCCTTGCCTATGCACATGATATCCGGTACGACTCCCGCATGTTCCCAGGCAAAGAGCTTGCCGGTACGTCCGAAGCCGGTAGCAATCTCATCGAAGATCAGCAATACATCGTATTGTTCGCATAACTCCCTGGCACGCACCAGGAATGTCGGTGAGTAGAAATACATTCCTCCGGCTCCCTGAACGATCGGTTCCAGTATCAGGGCGGCAATGTCGCTTGCATGTTGCTCCAGTAAGTCTGCCAACGGTTTCATCGCCTCTTCATTCCATTCTTCCCCATATTTTACAGAAGGTTGGGGGATAAAATATTGTACCGGAAGGCTACCAGCAAATATCCCGTGCATACCTGTGACCGGGTCGCAGACAGACATCGCATGCCAGGTATCTCCATGATAACCACTGCGGATAGTCGCAAAAGCATGCTTTGCCGTTTTCCCCTGCGACTGCCAGTATTGGATAGCCATCTTCATCGCCACTTCAACGGCAACCGAGCCACTATCGGCAAAGAATATCTTATCCATCTCAGGAGGGAGTATATCCAATAACTTTTGTGCCAGTTCGACAGCCGGTTCATGGGTGATACCGCCGAACATGATATGGCTCGTCTTTTTCAACTGCTCGTTGGCTGCTGCATTCAATACCGGATGGTTATATCCGTGAACTGCCGCCCACCAGGAAGACATGCCGTCGATCAGTCGTCTGCCGTCTGCCAGGATAATTTCCACACCTTCTGCTCCGGCTACCGGATAAACGGGAAGCGGGTCGATGGTGGATGTATAGGGATGCCACACGTGTTCCCTGTCGTATTGTAATAATTCTTCTGTAGTCATTTGTCTGTCTGTTTTATCCGACCCAGTCGGTTTCCCTTGTTAGTGAATAGCCTGCTTCGGTGAAAAGCTCTTTATCATCAGCCACACAGCTTCCGATAGTTGTCAGCAGGTCGCCGATGATGGCTGCGTTTATACCTATATATAATGCTTTCCGTTGTGTTTCTTTGTTCAACAGGGAGCGTCCGCCGGAGAAACGGAGATAAGCTTCCGGATTGATGAAACGGAATAAGGCGATTGTCGTCAGAAACTCTTCTTCGGACAATTGCGGAGTACCGGCAAGCGGAGTACCCGGTATCGGTTGTAATAAATTCAGGGGAATGGAGTGTACCTGTTCTTTTTGTAATAACAGAGCCATCTCTATTCGTTGTTCCATCGTTTCCCCCATGCCGACTATACCTCCGGAACAGATACGGAAACCCTCTTCCCGGGCTGCATGGATCGTTTCCAGCTTTTGTTCGATCGTATGTGTCGTGCATAATGTACGGAAATAGGAGGGAGCTGTTTCTATATTACAATGGTAATTCTCTACGCCACTTTCACGCAATTCCTTCAGCTGCTCTTTATTCAAAAGTCCCAGGGAAGCACAACATTTGATATCGCTTGCCTGCTTGATGTAGCGGACTGTCTCCGTCAGTTTCTTTATCTCTCCGTCGGATAGACGCTTCCCGCTGGTCACCAGCCCGAAACGTTCGATTCCCTGCTGGCGGTTGTGTAATGCCTGATGAACGCATTCTTCTGCCGGGAGGAGGGGATACAGGGCTACAACCGTATTGTAATGTCCGGATTGTGCACACCATTTACAGTTCTCGCTGCAATTTCCGCTTTTGGCATTGATGATGGAACAGGTATCGAACTTATCTCCCATAAAATGCCGGGTGATTTGATGTGCAGCTTTATACAACGCCTCTTTATCCGTACATCGGGAGAGAGCAGTTGCTTGTTCCTCATTTATTTTTCCCCCTTCGATAACAAACTGTTTAAGTGTCTCAATCATATCGCTTTGTCTTTTAAGAAATAAAAAAGCGGGAAGTCTCAGCATATACTGAAACTTCCCGCTTTAGGATGTATAAATAGATTAATATGTACGTACGAAGCCGCTACCGATGTCTGTTTAACAGCCGGCAAAGAGAATAAAAGAAGCAACAGTTGCGAAATCCACGTAAAGGTTTCCGTGCCCGATCGCTCTTGTGAGCTGTCTGTTACGACCTCGGTCTCTTCTGTGTTTATCTGTCCGGCAACTAATACAGACGAGTGGTTGGAACCGTTCTTGACCTGGAATCTTTCCGATACATTGGAAGAAAGTTGCCCGATCGTAACGCTTCGGCTAAGACTGAAGAATGCAGCATACCCTTTCCGGCTCCATCTTTTGAACCGGAAAGAATTTTGCGTGAAATATCTTTGCTGCAACTTCATATTTCAGTTTTGTCTTATTTGGCTACTTTTTCCAATCGTTTCATGATAGAGAATATGAACAGTGCCGATAACAGACAGCACACGATCAGTACGCTCCATACCATCCACAACTGCATTCCTCCCCACAAGTAACCGATGATAGCTACCAGATAGTTACCGATAGCCGTAGCTACGAACCATCCTCCCATCATCATACCTTTATATTTAGGAGGTGCCACCTTCGATACGAATGAAATACCCATCGGCGATAATAATAACTCGGCAAAGGTCAATACCAGGTAAGTAGAGATCAACCAGTTAGGAGAAACCAGTACATCAGCAGAAATACCATTCGCTTCAACAGCAGCCGGTGTCGGCAGACCTAAAGATCCTAATGCCATGATAAGGAAACCGCAAGCAGCGATAACCATACCGATACCGATCTTACGCGGAGCAGAAGGTTCTTTCTTTTTCTTTGCCAGGTAACCGAATACTGCCAGCGATACCGGAGTCAGCACAATTACAAAGAACGGGTTGAACTGCTGGAAGATCTGCGGCAGGATAGTCACTGTCGAGTCCATAGAACTATAACTCCATCCCAATAACCCCAGCATGATTATCAATACACCGGCTGAGATACCTTTAGCCTTACCTGTCTTTGACTGGAACAAAGAGAATGCGGCATAAACAACCACCAGCAGGAAAGTGAGGTTTACGATATTGAATCCTAAACGATCCAGACCCGTTACAGCCTGTGCGGTATAGTCACGTGCAAAGAATGTCAGTGTTAAACCGTTCTGGTGGAATGCCATCCAGAAGAAAATAACGACGGCAAATACCAGTAACAGAGCCTGGATACGTGCTTTTGTCTGTTCCGGTGTCAGTTCTTCTTCCTGTACGTTGGCAGGTTTAGCCTGTTTAGAGTTGTAATCGGCATGTTTGAATGTCGGGCGGAACACCACGTAGATCAACATGGATACAATCAGGGAGATACAAGCAATAGCGAAGCCGTAGTTGTAAGCCTCGGATAATTTGTCGATATAAGTCGTACAGAAAGCAGCTGTATCGCCAACGAAATTCTGTGCAGCCTGTAAGCCGCTCAGCGTTGTTGCTCCTTCTTCTGTAATCGTTCCGTTCAGGAATTGATGGGCGAGTGAAGGGATCTGCGGCACATAAGTGAATCCGGCTTTTCCCAACATCTTGTTAGTGATCATAGTAGCTGCTGTCGGAGCATACATCGCACCGATGTTGATCGCCATATAGAATATACTGAATGCAGTATCACGTTTCGCTCTGTATTCGGGAGCATCGTATAGGTTACCTACCATTACCTGCAAGTTCCCCTTGAAAAGACCTGTACCACAGGCAATCAGGGCTAAAGCTCCGAACATTAGTACTTTTCCGGTAGAAGAGGGTGTCGGAATAGATAACAATACATATCCGATAAACATTACGATGATACCAGTTGTTACCATTTTTCCGTATCCGAACTTATCGGCGAGGATACCTCCGACGAGTGGCATGAAATACACTGCTGCTAAGAAAGAACCGAAGATGGTTGATGTCTCGGCGGCTGTAAAGCCGAACTTAGCTTGTAAGAATAGAGTAAAAATCGCGAGCATCGTGTAATACCCGAAACGCTCGCCGGTATTCGCTAAGGCTAACGCGTATAAACCTTTAGGTTGTCCTTCAAACATAGAAATTTAAATTAGATTATTATTGAATTATTTGTTTTATGGCGCCGGTCTCCGGATAGAAATAGACTTTCACCGGAGCTTTTTTGTCTTCGAACATAACAGGAGCAAGGCCTTCGCGTGAACCGAACTGAGTGATTTGGGCTTCTCCTTTATATAGTGTTTTCTTGTTCATGCTGATCTCGATACTGGCTTTTCCCGGTACGTTATAAACGATACCTTTCAGTGATTTTTCCTTCTTTTCGGCTTCTTTCGGGTCGAGAACCGGAGCACGGTCGGTCGCTTTCAGGTTCATGTAGACCGGAACGCCGCCCAGGTCGTCTGCATCGACGATCCCCATCAGGTTGGAGAAACGGAACAGGACTTCCTTATCCAGGTTATCATAAGGGGTGATACTTACTTCATAATGAGATGTCTCTTTGGTCAGAATGCCGGTGAACAGGTTGGATAAAGCCTTTTCCTGTTCTTCCAGCTGTTGGATCACCAGCTTCATCGCTTCACCGTCGGGAGGAAGATTGTCTGCATCTCCGGTTAAGATATTCAAACGGCTTTCACGGATACGGTAGATTTGTTTTGCGGCAACTTCTGCCTGTCTAGCTGTTGAACCAGCCATCAGTAATTCTTCAGAGAAAACAGATGCATCCGTTACTTTTACCGGTCCTTGTCCGTTTTTCTTTATTGTTTCGAGTTCCGATTCGTCCGGAGTATAATCGGCGTTGATGGAACATAAGAGTCCTTCTTCTGTCAGGTAAGCATAAGGAGCAACCGTACCGCTTTTAAACTCAACAATATAAGTGTTATCAGGATCGGGAATGCCCTTATTGATAAGTGATAATTTACCTAATTCATAGTATACTTTATCTTCTGTTATCGCATCTTTGACTCCCAGATACTTTTCTGCATATTTGTAGTAAGGACCTGCTTTACAGGTGACTTTGGTTACTTCTGCATCAACGATCAGTTGTGTTTTTGGCAATGAATAAGTAATACCGAAATTATTTGCTTTGACAGCATTTTTCTTCACCACTTTGGTTTGTGCCATGAGCGGTATACTAAACAAAAGACATGCTATTGTGATCAGATTCTTCATATCCAAACAATTTATTATCTCAATAATGATTCCACAAAACTAGGAAATATTTTGTTAGTAACCAACCGTAGAACCGTCTTTTAGATTTTCAGTAATGCAGTTGATCAGTAAGATTATGGCATATTGGGCGGAAAGAGATAAAATCATAGTTAATGTTTTGGCAAAGGGAAGCAACTCGCGAGTGGAAAAGGAGATCGAGATATAGAGGGGCTTGGCTAAATCATACTCACGAGTTGCGTATAAACATAAATTTAGTGCATTGAATGCTATTCGATAACGAATGAGCCGGTCAGGTATCCGTATCTGTGTATTAAGTTCAGCGTATATTCTCCATTTTCAACGTTTAATGGGATAGTATAAGCCTGCGGACTTGTAGCAGAAATACATTCTTCATAGACTACCGTACCTGTAATATCTTTTACCTGAACTGTCAGGTTTGTTAGTGGACTAGTAAATGTAATTGTCAGATTGTTCCCGTCTATAGATGCTGTAGGAGGAGCCGGAAAGATTGACTTAATATCCTGTGGACCCCATTTACCTTTACTGGGGATATCATCTGCATACATATTTTGGGTGCAAAACACTCCACAAAGAACTAAAAACAGAGCTGAAATTAATTGTTTCATGATCTTAAATTTTAAATTGTCGGTTGATAAAATTAAAATGCCTTACAAAAATATAATTCATATTCTAATATGGATTATATTTTTGTTGACAAAATGGTGACAATGTATAATGACTTAAAAATCAGAGATAAATGTGTCGAAGTTCTCTGCATTTTCGGGCTCTTGTGTCAATTTTTTGTACAGTCTTCTACGGCATTGGGATACTCCGGAACTGGTTAAATTCGTTATTATTGCAATCTTTTTGACAGGGATGCCTATTTTAACCAGATAACATATACGCAGTTCCTCTGTAGATATTCGCGGGGATAATATAAAAAGACGTTTTGTAAAGTCCGAATAGGTGGCATCTATCAGCATAGCTAGTTCGGACCATTCGCTTTCGGTCAGTCCGGTATCTGCTTTATGTATTTTGATGTATAGAGATGATTTCTTGAAATCCTGTTCCAGTAATTCCAGTGTATTTTGTTTTAATGAAATTTGCCTGTTCTCCATCTCCAGCATTAGTTTTTGGGTCTCAAACAATTGCTTTTTTACTTCGCTGAGCGTTTCTTGCCCGTTTGATAGTTCGTTTTCCAATAATTGGATCTGTTTCTTATTATCTTCTATGTGCCGTTGGCTCTGTGTATACAATTGTTCTTTCAGGTCAAGTAATCTTTTCTTTTTCTTTTGTTCATTTTTGAAAATAAAGAAGCCTGTGATAAGTAGAACAGTAGTGAATATTAATATCTGATAGATAATAACCATTCTTTTACTCGCTTCTTTTTCATATTTTATCTTTTCATCGGCTATATGCTGGTAGTTGAACATGCTTTGTACCATGCGTATATTTTCATAATGGGAATCCTTTTTTATAGAATCTCTTAATTGTTCATAGTGGTCCCAATATTTGAAATAGTTTATAAAGTCGGATTTTTGTCTTTCAACCTGGGCTAGAAAATATAAACTACCAGCCTGGGTATAAAGGCTGGGGCTTTGAAAACTTTGTTTCAGGTAATAACGGGCGGAATCATATTGTGCTGTTTTTAATAGATATTCCCCGTAAGTCAGATATAAGTGATATTGCAGATTTGGATTCGAACATGTCTGTATAGATTGTTGAATGTAATATCGTGCCTCTTCATATTCTCCGGTTTTTAAATACAAACCTCCAAGGTCATTTTGTAAAGAGGACATACTTTCCGGTGTAGCTAGCTTTATTGCTTGTTGATAATAGTATATAGCACTGTCCAGTTGTTGTGTTTCAGTAAAAACACGGGCTGTATTGCGTAGAGCTAAGGATATTTTTGTCGAGTCGTTGCTGTTTTCTAAAAGATGTAATGTGTTTTTATACAGAGGCAATGCCGTCTCATAAATACTTTGGTAAGAATAAAGCGTACCTAAGCTGTTGTTTGCTTTAATAAGCAGATCGGTTTCGTTTACACTTTTACCCAGTTCGAGTGTTTTCAGATAGTACTGCTGTGCCTGCATAGCATCTTGCATATCAGAATATACCCTACCCATATAGTAATATGTCAGAGCCAGGGAAGGGATATCTTCCTGCTCTTCATAATAAATCTCAGCTTTTTTTATCAGGGTATCAGTTGTCAATAGGATATAGTTCTTGTCGAGTGCCTGTGTGAGTTGCAGGCAATAAGAGGCATATTCCTGGTCTGATAAGTTTTCGGGTGATTGTATGCTGTTGAGAATAGTCAGTGCACTATCGGGGGCTGTTTCCATCAATAACTTTGCCTGTTGCAATTCGATTGCAGCAGAGTTTTTGTTTGAACAGGAAAGGATACAAAGAACACTGACCAGTACGAAAAATAAAGTAATATGTTTAAATCTCCTATTCATTAGTTTCTTATTTGTCGTCGAATATATTGCTTTTTTTTGAAACTTACTGCGATAACAAATATTGTAAAAGCAGAGATTATTTAGTATATGTGGTAAAAGGCAATGAATATGAAAGAGTATACATATTTAAAAAAAATAGCCAGATCCTTGATGAGACCTGGCTGATGATATAAATCAGAAAGTATTCTGTCTGTTATTTGATCTGCTTGAACGCTTTTCCCAGCATATCGGTAATATCTCCGGCGATCATACTCTCTTCCGAACGGTAAACGGCAGCCAGGTCGCCGGCCGTACCATGCAAGAAAACTCCTGATACAGCCGCTGTTTCGGGTTCTGCCCCTTGAGCCAGCAAGCCTAGGATGATACCGGTCAGGACATCTCCGCTACCAGCCGTTGCCATGCCCGGATTTCCGCAACTGTTGAAATAGATGTTACCTCCGGGAGTACAGATTGCCGTGTAAGTACCTTTTAGTACGATGCAAAGTTTATGGTCGACAGCAAAAGACTGCGCTTTCCGCAGACGTTCGAACATGCTGCTGCTTTCTCCGGCGATGCGGTCGAACTCCTTCGGATGCGGGGTCAGGATGCTACGCGGAGGGATGCGGTTCAGCAGATCGTTATTGGAAGCGATCAGATTGAGCGCGTCGGCATCCAGTACGACAGGCTTTTCCGTTGTCTGAAGCAAACGTTCCAGGGCAGCGGCCGATTCGAGGTGCTGACCTAATCCCGGTCCTACGCCGATAGCGGAATAGGCTGACATTTCGGGGACAGTCGTGAAATAATCGGTATGCGGATCGAAGCTGACCATCGCTTCGGGGAAGGCTGTCTGCATGATCACTTCACCGCGTTGGGGAATATGAACGGTCAGCAGTCCGCTTCCGCTTCTCAGGCAGGAGCGGGCAGCCAGTAGGGCAGCACCCATTTTACCTTTGCTTCCGGCGATAAGCAGAGCGTGACCGAAAGTCCCTTTATGAGAAAACTTGTCGCGGGGCTGGAATACTTCCGCCATATCTTCTTCCGTCACCATCATATACGGGGTAGGAGTCTGGTCGACGATATCCTGATGAATACCGATATCCAGCACTTTCCATTCGCCTACATATTCGGCATTTTCGGGGAAGAAGAAGGCCAGTTTCGGGAAACCGAACGTCAGTGTCAGGCTTGCCCGTATGATAGCATCTGGGTCGTTGGTCTGATTATTCTCGCCAAACAGTCCGGAGGGAATGTCTATAGATACGATTGTAGCTTCCGACTGGTTGATATATTTTACCATGGCAGCGAATCCGCCGGTCAGCGGACGGTTCAGACCGGAACCGAACAAGCCGTCGATCACGACATCGCGGTCGGTCAGTACCGGAGGAACGAAATCGGCTACCACTTCGGTGAACTCCACTTTCTCCAATCCGAGTATCCGTTGCTTGTTCATTTCGCAATCAAACGAAAGATGCTCGGTCGGGTTGAACAGATACGTTTCTACTTTGTAGCATTCATCTTTCAGCAGACGTGCGATGGCAAGCGCGTCGGCACCGTTGTTGCCTTGTCCGGCAAAGACGATGATGCGGGTTTGCTTCGAATAACGGCGGCAGAATTCCTGCACAAAGACTGTTGAGGCGCGTTCTACCAGATCGATAGAGCTGATTGGCTCGTTTTGAATCGTGTATTGATCGAGTTCTTTAACCTTCTCGGTTGGAAATATCTTTATCATAATTGTAAGACATCAGATGTTTATTCTGCATACAAAAGTATAACAAACTTTGTAAATGGCACACAGATAACACAGATTAAGCAGATTTACGCAGATTATTATTTCTCAGAATAAAATAAATCTGTGGTCATCTGCTTAATCTGTGTCATCAGTGTGCCATCTGATAGCTAAACGAAAGTAAGCAGGAAGCGGCTGCCCTTTCCGACTTCCGAAATGACAGTCAGGCTCCCTTTGTGCATATACATGATTTGCCGGGAAATACTTAACCCGATACCGGAACCGACCGGCTTGGTGGTAAAGAACGGGATAAAGATGCGCTCCTGAACATCTGCCGGAATGCCTGTCCCGTTGTCTTTGACCTGGATGAAGGTTTTCCCTTCCGCATTGATGCCGGCCGACAACTCTATTTGCGGGTCTGTACACTCCTTTGTCGCGTCCAGTGCATTCTTTATCAGATTGATAAGGATTTGTTCGATCAGCGTTTTGTCCGCAATGACCTGCAGATGCGAGGAGGCAGGAAGTATCCGGATCGTATCCGTTTCCTCCTTGAACAGAGGAACGACGTTACCGAACAGGCTGTCTACCGGAATGATCTCGGGGACAGGCGTAGGAATACCCGTTACTTTCCGGTAGTTCTCCACGAAACGGACCAGCCCGCTGCTTCTCCGGAAAATCGTGTCGATCGCCTGCTTCATCTCCTCCCGGTCCTCTTCGTTGATCTCTTCCGAAGCCTGTTTGTTTTTCAACAGTTCGGAGAGGGAGACGATCGGAGTCATCGAGTTCATGATCTCATGCGTCAGTACGCGGATCAGCTTCTGCCACGCTTCGGTCTCCTTGTTTTCCAGTACGGAACGGATGTTCTTCATGCTGACGACCGTAAGCGGCTTGTTCAAAACCACGAACGACATGGAAGAGAGTATCAGTTGCGAATAATCCTCCTGGCGGCGGACCTGCAGGATGGAGAGTTCGCCGGGATGCAGAATACGCAGCCGCGCGGGAAGTTCCGGATGATAAGCAGCCAGATCGTCGATCGTTTCGGCGAAATTCAGTCCGGTTTGTATCTTGGCAGCCTGGTTCATCCACTCGATCTGTGCCGTCTCGGACGAATAGACGAAGACGGAAAGGTCGATATGATTGGCAAGCGCCTGGAAATACTGCAGTTGACTTTCCTTCTGTTGCAGATGGGTTTTGTAATGCAGCAAAGCCTCCTCCATCGCTTCGGTCAGCTCACGGGGAAGCGTATCCGGATTTTCCCTGGGTGCTTTTCCCGAAGACAGGAAATCGGAGTAGCGCACCGACCAGACAAACTGGCGGAACAACCGGTCGCTCCGTTCCATCTGCCGCAGCAAGTACCAGGATTCGATCAGGAGAGCGATACCGGCAATCAGCGCGGAGATATAAAACTTCCCAGCCACCAGGAAAGCCCCCGCCAGGCTGGTGACCAGTATTAAGAGGATCGAGGCGATAGCCTTTTTCGAATACTGTTTCATAATCCGTATTTTTCCAGTCGCCTATATAAAGATGTACGCGTGATGCCCAACAGGTCGGCAGCCTGTGTCAGATTGCCGGAACAATGTTGCAAGGCTTCCTGTATCGTATGCTTCTCCAGTTCTTCCAGATTGAATTTCTCTTCTTTCTCCCGATAGCTGGAAACGGGGGTACGGAGCATGAAGTCGTCGTATTGCAGTTTCTTCTGGTCGGAAAGGATGACCGCCCGTTCGATGACGTGCTGCAGTTCGCGGACATTGCCCGGCCAGTGATATTGTTTCAGCAGCTGGCGTGCTTCCCGTGAGAAGCCGTCGACCTCTTTCTTGTATTTCAGGCTGTAACGTTTCAGGAAATGATCGGCAAGGAGGGAGATGTCGTTTCCCCTTTCGCGCAGGGGAGGGACGAACAGCTCGATCGTGTTGATCCGGTAAAGCAGGTCCTGGCGGAAACTGCCGTCGCGTACTGCCGCATGCAGGTCGGTGTTGGTCGCACAGATCAGCCGGACATCTATCTGTGTTTCCTTGGTCGATCCGAGGCGGTTTATCTTCTGCTGTTCGATCACCGTGAGCAGCTTCGACTGGAGCATAAGCGGCAGGTTTCCGATCTCATTCAGAAAGAGCGTGCCGCCGGATGCGATCTCGAAACGTCCCGACTTGCTTTTCCCCGCATCGGTAAACGCCCCTTTTTCGTATCCGAACAGTTCGCTTTCGAACAGGTTGTGCGGGATACTTCCCAGGTCGATAGCGACAAATGCCTCCTGGTTGCGCGGCGACTGTTTGTGAAGCGTATAGGCGATCAGGTCTTTTCCCGTCCCGTTCTCGCCCTGCAGCAGGATATTGGCATCCGCATGTTTCAGCTTCTCCAGTGTCCTGAATATCTGTTCCATCACAGGAGATTCGCCGATCACTTCTATCTCCGGTTCTGTGGTGGTGAGCACCGATTTCTGTTCTTTCAGCGTCTGTACTTCACCGCGGCGCAGGCTGAGTTCGAGGGCGGACGAGATGGTTGCCAGCATCTTTTCGTTCTGCCAGGGTTTCGGGATAAAGTCGGTGGCACCTGCTTTGATGGCACGGACGGCTTTTTCCGTATCCGAATAGGCGGTGATCAGGATCACGACCGTCTCGGGCGATATTTCGCGGATGCGTTCCAGCCAGTAAAAACCTTCTTTACCGCTGACGGCATCGGCGGTGAAGTTCATATCGAGCAGGATCACGTTGTATTTGGTAGTCGACACCAGGCGGTTGATCTCTTTCGGGTTGGTGCTGGTCGTAACGCTTTCCGCCAGCGGGCGAAGCAACATCTTCAAAGTAAAGAGTATGTCTTCGTTGTCGTCGATCACTAATATTTTTCCTTGTCGTACTGCCATGCTATTTGTTCTTCGTGTGTTATAGAGTGCCCCAAACTTAGGTAAAATTTCCGGATAGACGACAAACTAATACGTACTATCCGAATAATTAATGTTTACCTGCCTACTATTTATCTGAAATCTCCTCACTTTTTATTCTTTTTAGCATGCCTGAAATTGATTTTTAGCATGCTTGAATTTAATTTTGAGCTAGCTAAAAATTGATTTGAAGCAAGGAAAAAAGTATAAAAACAGAAGACTTAACAATTAGTTCTTCCTTAGAAAAAGACTAGTTGCTCCTGTGTCGGGAGCTAGTTATTAGTTATGAACCGTACGGTATCGTATGGGAAGTGTACGATATCGTACGGTTGTTATGTTTTGGAGGATGTATATGTCTTTAATTTTTAACGCCTTATGAAAATGGCATGGATATTGAATGTAACTATTCAGAAAGTAACCTAATATTGTTCAGAATCATGTTTAAACATTACATTAAAGTAGCTATCCGCCAGGTGAAACGGAGTTTTCTGTTTTCCTCCATCAATATATTCGGTTTTGTATTGGGCATGACTGCCGCCTTCCTTATTTATTTATGGATTGTGGATGAACTGACGTTTGAGGATTTTAATAAGAACGGCGACTCCATCTATCGGGTGATCCGGGAAGAACAAACCGCCAACGGGCAAGTCCCCTCTACGGTTACTCCGCTCAGCGAAACCTTCCGGAAAGAATTTCCGAAGGTGGAGAATGCTACTTTTATAAAGTACGGCGGTACATATGACATTCGTACGGACGCTGTGGCTTTGGAAGCTAACTACGCATTTGTCGATTCGACTTTCTTCGATGTATTCAGCTTTCCGGTTGTGGCAGGCGATCCGTCCCTGCTGAAGAAAGACCCGCAGATGATCGTATTGTCGGAAGCGACAGCCGGGAAACTGTTCGGTAAGACGTCGGCTGTCGGGAAAGAAGTTTCCTGCAAATTGAATAATAAATATTATAAGGTAGCCGCTGTCCTGAAAGTACCGCGCAAAAGCCATATACAGTTTGATGTACTGGCGAGTTGGGACTCTTATAAGTGGGCGGGCATAGAAGATGAGGTCTGGAGCTTTTCGGAAAGGATGCACGTCTTTATCCAGCTGAAGAAAGGAAATACACTGACGGATGCCGACCGGTCAGCCATGCGCGATGTCTGGGTGAAACATTCGCAATGGGGAAAGCCGCTCGCTTTCCAGCCGTTGAAAGACATTCATCTGCGTACATCTTTCAAAGAACCGAACGATGTGTTCAATCATGGCAATATACAACAGATTTACCTCTTTGCGGTGCTGGCTGTCCTGATCATCTTTATGGGGGCATTCAATTTTATGACTTTGTCGACGGCGCGTGCATCCCTGCGGTCGAAAGAGATCGGAGTCCGGAAAGTGACCGGGGCGAAAAAGAACAAGCTGGTCATGCAGTTCCTGTCGGAAAGTCTGGTGCAGGCTTTTATCTCGTTGCTGCTGGCGTTGGCACTGACGGAACTGTTGCTGCCGTTTTTCAATCTGTTTGTCGGGAAGGATATCACGTTGCAGTTCAATTGGCAGACGTTGTTGTTTGTCCTGTTCGGTATTGTCGGGGTCGGTTGCCTGGCAGGGGCGTTCCCTGCTTTCTATATGTCGTCGTTCAGTCCGCTGCTGGCTTTCAAGGGAGGGCAGGCGACCGGTAAGAAAGGGACATTGATCAAAGGGCTGGTTTGCGTGCAGTTCGTGATCGCAATCACCATGATCATTTGTACGACCGTCATATTCAAGCAACTCCATTATCTGCAGAATGCCGACCTGGGACTGGACAAGGAACATCTGATTGAAGTGGATGTTATGGATTGGCGGCGGGGAACCGAAGGTTTTAAACAGAAGATACTCAAGAACCCATATGTAAAGAGCGTGGCGCTGGGCGTGGAGATCACGGACTACCTGCAGGGATACGGCTATGAACAAAGTATGTTCCATTGGGAAGATGAAACCGGAAAGGCAGATTCGATGATGATGGTCGGAATGGTGGGCGACAGCGACTTTATCCCGACTTTGGGACTGACCTTGCTGAAAGGGGAAACATTCGGCACGAATCCCGACCATTACTGGGACGGCTCCTATGGGAAGGAATCGCCGATCGTTATCAATGAAACTGCCTGGAAGATGCTGAAAGTCGGGAATCCGGTCGGCATGCTGTTGACGGGCGGCGGTATCGGTATCCGTACTTCGAGGATCGTTGGCGTTGTGAAGGACTTTAACTTCCAGCCGTTGCGGGAAAAGATAAAACCGGCATTCTTCTATTATACGGTTCAGCTGTTCAATTATATGTATATCCGTATCTCGGCGGAGAACCAGGCGGCTACTTTGAAGTTCCTGAAAAAGCAATATGAAGAAGAACGTCCGGATATGCTTTTCAACTACCGCTTCCTGACGGACGTGTTGAATGAGAATTATGCCCGCGAGCAGCAGCAAAGCCGGATGTTCCTGATCTTTACCGTACTGGCGATCATCGTTGCCATGATGGGTGTCTTCGGGCTGGTGGCGCTCTCTACGGTGCAGCGGACGAAGGAAATAGGTGTCCGTAAGGTGAATGGGGCACATTCCGACCGGATCGTGAAGATGTTCTGCCGCGAATATATGATCTGGGTAGGCATTGCTTTCGTGATTGCCTGTCCGGTCGGTTACCTGTTTATGCTGAAATGGCTGAGTAACTTTGCCTATCAGACGACGATCAGCTGGTGGCTCTTCCCGTTGGCGGGCGGCATTATTTTACTGATAACCCTGTTGACCGTCATGGCGCAGACCTGGCGTGCCGCATCCCGGAATCCGGTAGAATCTTTACGATATGAATAAAACATCAAACAAACGATAACGATATGTTGAAACATTATGTAAAAGTCGCCCTTCGGTTGATAAAGCGGAGTTTTCTGTTCTCTTCAATCAATATGCTGGGATTTGTATTAGGAATGACAGCCGCTTTCCTTATTTACCTTTGGATCGTGGATGAACTGACGTTTGAGGATTTTCATCGGAACGGAGACACTGTCTACCGTGTAATAGCCGTGAACCGGGACGAGGGCGGACAGACGAAAGAATCCGCCTATACGGTGGCACCGTTGAGCAAAACATTCCGCGAAGATTTCCCGCAAGTGGAGAACGCAACCTTTATGCTTAACTTCGGCACGCTGAACCTCCATTCGGGAGCCAATCTGATCGAAGCAAAATATACCTATGTAGATACCACTTTCTTTGATGTATTCAGTTTTCCGGTCCTGGCGGGCGATCCGAATCTGATAAAGAAAGACCCGCAGCAAATCGTGCTTGCCCGGTCTGCAGCAGAAAAGCTGTTCGGACAAACAGCGGCTGTCGGGAGAGAGGTAACCTGTCAATTCCTGGGGCAGGTCAACCGCTATAAAGTAGCAGCCGTGCTGGATGTGCCCCGTAAAAGTCATATCCGGTTTGAAGTCTTGCTCAGTGAGCAGGCTTATTTTGAGCCGATGAGCTGGGAGTATGTGGAGGGAACCAATGTCTATATCCAGCTTAAAAAAGGAACTGTTCTCTCCGATGCCGACCGGCAGGCGATGAGCCATGCCTGGCAGGACAGGCGGGAAGACGGACTGGCTCTGGAGTTCCAGCCATTGAAGGATATTCATTTGCATACCTGGTTTAAAGATCCGGAAGTCAGCAACTACGGAAGTATTTCGCAGATATGGCTGTTTACCGCCCTGGCATTGCTGATCATTTTTATGGGCGCATTCAACTTTACTACTTTGTCGACCGCACGTGCTTCCCTGCGTTATAAAGAAATCGGTGTCCGGAAAGTGACAGGGGCGAAACGCCGGATGCTGATCGTGCAGTTCCTGTCGGAAAGTATGGTGCAGGCTTTTCTTTCGCTGGTCCTGGCGTTGGCACTGACAGAGCTGTTGTTGCCTTTCTTCAATGTGTTTGTCGACAAGGACATTACTTTGCAGTTCAACTGGCAGACCCTGCTGTTTATCCTGTTCGGTATTGTCGGGGTCGGCAGCCTGGCGGGGGCTTTTCCGGCTTTTTATATGTCGTCGTTCAATCCGTTGCTCGCTTTCAAGGGCGGAAAGGCTACCGGAAAGAAAGGGACGCTGATCAAAGGATTGGTTTGTGTCCAGTTTGTTCTGGCAATCACGATGCTTTTCTCTACCTCGGTGGTATTCAGGCAACTGCATTACCTGCAGAATGCGGACCTGGGGTTGGATAGGGAAGATATGATAGTCGTCAATTGCGGAGAGTTCGAGCTGATGGCTTACTTCGGTGGTCAGGGGATCGACGATTACCGGCAGGAAGTGATGAAGAACCCGAATGTCAGGGATGTGGCAGGCGGCGTGGAACTGTCGAATTACCTTCGCGGGCATAAGACGGAAGAAACCGTCTTCTACTGGCAGCGCGAAAACGGACAGGTCGACTCGCTGAAGCTGGTTGGCGTTGTGGGCGACGGTCATTTCATGAAAACCCTGGGACTGACACTGCTCAAAGGAGATATGTTCGGTGCCGACAAGAATGCTTATATGGATGGGACATATAGTAAAGAATCGCCTGTCGTGATCAACGAAACGGCGTGGAAGATGATGAATGTGAAAGATCCGGTCGGCATGATCGTTCAGAATAACGGATGGTTCGGAGAGACTTCCCGGATCGTCGGAGTGGTAAAGGATTTCCATTTCCAGCCGTTGCGTGAGAAGGTGAAACCTGCCTATCTGTATTATTCCCGCCAGCTGTTGAATACGCTGTATATCAAGATCGCACCGGAGAACAAGGCGGAAACCCTGAAGTTCCTGAAAGATAAATATGAGGAAATGCGTCCGGATAATGTGTTCTCTTACCGTTTCTTCTCGGATGCGCTGAACCGGAACTATGCCCACGAACAACAGCTGGGAGAAATGTTCCTGGTGTTTACGGTATTGGCGATCATCGTGGCGATGATAGGCGTACTGGGACTGGTTGCCCTCGCCACTGCGCAACGGACGAAAGAGATCGGTGTCCGCAAAGTGAACGGGGCACATTCCGACAGGATCGTGCGGATGTTTTGCCGGGAGTATATGCTTTGGGTGGGGATTGCCTTTGTGGCGGCGTGTCCGCTCGGTTATCTCCTGATGGTCCGCTGGCTGAGTAACTTTGCTTATCAGACGACGATCAGCTGGTGGCTCTTCCCCGTATCGGGACTGGTCATTTTACTGATCACCATCCTGACAGTGGTATTGCAAACCTGGCGTGCCGCTTCCCGGAATCCGGTGGAATCGTTGCGGTATGAATAAAATAATAAGAATAATAATAGAAAGATCATGATAAAAGCAGTCAATTTAACGAAAGTGTTTCGTACGGAAAGTGTGGAGACGACAGCCCTGAACGGCATTAATCTGGAAATAAACAAAGGAGAGTTCCTGGCTATTATGGGCCCTTCCGGTTGCGGCAAATCCACCTTGCTCAATTTGTTGGGGTTGCTGGATAACCCGACTTCCGGCGAACTGTGGTTTATGGGAGAAGAGGTTTCCCGCTATACGGAGAACAACCGTACCGACCTGCGGAACGGCAACCTGGGGTTTGTCTTCCAGAGTTTCAACCTGATAGACGAACTGACCGTATTTGAAAATGTAGAACTTCCTCTGTTGTATGCCGGGGTTCCGGCAAAAGAACGGATAACGCGGGTCAACGCCGCACTCGACCGGATGCAGATTGCTCACCGGACGGAACATTATCCGCAGCAACTCTCCGGCGGTCAGCAACAGCGTGTAGCAATTGCCCGTGCCATAGTAACGAATCCGCATATCATCCTTGCCGACGAACCGACCGGAAACCTGGACTCTGTAAACGGCAGCGAGGTGATGAACCTGCTTCTCGAATTGAACAAGGAAGGGGCGACCGTTGTCATGGTTACCCACTCGGAAGAAAACGCCCGGATGGCAGGACGGCTGATCCGTATGATGGACGGAAATATCCTGACGGAAAGCTATAAATAATGTAAAATGATACTTAATCTTGCCCAGGGTGAAGCCATTTTCTTAGTTGGCTTCACCCTGTGTGGGTTCCTATAATCATAACGTTCGACCCTCTGACGGATGGATGAACCCGAAAATACCATAAACTTTTTCTGAACGGATATATATGCTCTGCCATCCTGTTTGTGCTTCGCTGAAAATGTTGTACCTTTGCTCCCTCGAAAAATAAACGGTATATGGATAAGATCCGATTAAAAGACAAAGAATTTGAACTGTTTATCCCGGAAAAGGAGATCAGGGAGGCCATTGCGAAGATGGCTGAACGGATCAAGGCAGATGTAGGCGACAGCAATCCTCTCTTCGTAGGGGTGTTGAACGGAGCGTTTATGTTTACTGCCGAACTGATGAGGCAGATGGATGCACATTATGAAATTACATTTGCCCGTTATTCTTCTTACCGGGGTCTCAATACCACCGGAGTTGTTCGCGAGATCATGCCGGTGCAGGCCGATGTGAAAGGACGTACCCTGATCTTGCTCGAAGATATCATCGATACCGGCTACACGATGCAGTTCGTGATGGATAAGTTGAGAAACGACGGGGCTGCCGATGTCAAGCTGGCTACGATGTTGTTCAAACCGGATTCCCTGAAATGTGATTTGAAACCCGACTATGTGGGCATACAGATTCCCAGCGATTTTATTGTAGGTTACGGACTGGATTACGACGAGATGGGACGTGCCTATCGGGATATATATAAGGTAATAGGTTAAAAGGTTATACATTTATATAATTAAGAAACAATATTATGTTGAACGTTGTTATTTTTGGTGCTCCCGGATCAGGAAAGGGAACACAGAGCGAGTTGATCATTAAAGAGTATGGTTTGGATCACATTTCAACAGGTGATGTGTTGCGTGCTGAGATGAAAGGTGAAACAGAACTTGGCAAGATCGCAAAAGATTATATTGAAAAAGGTCAGCTTGTACCGGATGAACTGATTGTCGATATGCTGGCAAAGGTATTGGACAGCAAGGCTGGTTCTAAAGGTGTTATCTTCGACGGTTTCCCTCGTACTATTCCGCAGGCTAAAGCGCTGAAAGAAATGTTGAACAAACGTGGTACGGATGTATCTGTTATGCTGAACCTGCAGGTGGAAGAAGAAGAACTGATCAACCGTCTGCTGGAACGCGGTAAAGTATCAGGACGTTCTGACGACAATCTGGAAACAATCAAATCCCGCCTGGAAGTTTACCATAACCAGACAGCTCCTTTGGCTGACTACTATGTAGGCGAAGGCAAGCACGTGGGTATTCATGGCATGGGTACAATTGAAGAAATCTTCGGTCGTATCAAAGAAGCAGTAAATAAAGTAAAATAAGAAAGAAATAAGAAAATGGCTGAATCAAACTTTGTAGATTACGTAAAGATCTATTGCCGCTCGGGAAAGGGCGGAAGAGGGTCTTCTCACTTTCGTCGTGAGAAATATATTCCGAAAGGAGGTCCCGACGGAGGCGACGGGGGGAGAGGAGGCCATGTATATCTTCGCGGTAACCGGAACTACTGGACTCTCCTGCATCTGAAGTTCGAACGTCATATCATGGCGACGAACGGAGAAGGCGGAAGTGCCAAACGCAGCTTCGGTAAAGACGGTGAAGACCGGGTGATCGAAGTGCCTTGCGGAACCGTAGTATATGATGCCGAAACCGGTGAATATATCTGCGACGTTACCGAAGACGGACAGGAAGTCATGCTGCTGAAAGGCGGTCGTGGCGGACAAGGGAACTGGCATTTCAAAACGTCTACCAACCAGGCTCCCCGTTATGCTCAACCGGGCGAACCGGCTCAGGAACGTAAAGTGATCCTGCAGTTGAAGCTTCTTGCCGACGTTGGTCTGGTAGGTTTCCCGAATGCCGGAAAGTCTACGCTGCTTTCTGTCGTATCGGCAGCCAAACCGAAGATCGCGAACTATCCGTTCACGACACTGGAACCGAACCTGGGTATCGTTAGTTATCGTGACCACCGCTCGTTTGTGATGGCGGATATCCCCGGTATCATAGAAGGTGCCAGCGAAGGGAAAGGTCTCGGACTTCGTTTCCTCCGTCATATCGAACGAAACTCGCTGCTTCTGTTCATGATTCCGGCAGATTCCGACGATATTAAAAAGGAATACGAGATCCTTCATAACGAACTGGTCAAATACAATCCGGAGTTGCTGAGCAAGAGCCGTGTCCTGGCTATCACCAAAAGCGATATGCTGGACGACGAGCTGATCGAGGCGCTGTCGGCGGACTTGCCGGAAGGTGTCCCGCATGTGTTTATCTCCTCGATCACCCAGCAAGGCATTACGGAACTGAAAGACTTGCTGTGGAAGGAACTGAATAAGGAAACTTTCCATCAGGTCGAGAATATCGTCCATCAGAATATCGATGTGAGTTCTATTCCGCTGGATGACGACGACGACGATTTCGTCTTTCCTGTGGATGAGGATGATCCGGATGAAGAGTATGAAGAATACGAGTGGGACGACGAAGATGAAGAAACTGAAAAATAAGACAGTCGAAATGTTGCAATTCTCCGGATTAAGCGGAGAATGCAACATTTCTCATTTTATAACGACCCGTCACGGTGGTGTGAGTGCAGGCAACTATGCTACGATGAATCCGGGAGCGTATAGCGGAGACGATTTGGCTTCCGTCCGGATGAACCGGCAACTCCTTTCGGATGTAATCGGAATTTCTCCCGAACGGATCTTTGCTCCTTTCCAGATACATGAGGCGGAAATCGGTTGTATTGATGCCGGTTTCCTTTCTCTTACGGAGACGCTGCAGAAAGAAGCAATGAACGGAAAAGATGCTTTGGTGACCGATATACCCGGCGTTTGCGTGGCTGTCTCTACGGCTGATTGCGTCCCTGTCCTAGTGTATGCACCGGACAAAAAGGTAGTGGCGGCTATCCATGCCGGATGGCGCGGAACGGTAAAACAGATCGTAGCTAAAACCATCGCTTGTATGGCTGACCGTTATTCCTGCGATCCTTCTCGGATGATGGCTGGTATTGCCCCGTCGATCGGGCAGGCTGCTTTTGAAGTAGGCGAGGAGGTGGCTGATGCTTTCCGGACAACCAGAGTGGATATGAACCGTATCATGAAACGGCATCCTCAGACGGGTAAAGCGCATATCGATCTTTGGGAGGCCAACCGTATTCAATTGCTTCAAGCCGGATTACAGGCAGATCGTATCGAGGTTTCGGGTATCTGTACTTATCAGCACGATAAAGATTTTTTCTCAGCCCGTCGGCTGGGTATTAAAAGCGGACGTATCCTGTCCGGCATACTAATTAAAGAGTAATACGATATGATACATGTTTCTATCTCGGAAGAAATAGCAAAGGCTTGTCCGGAACTGCATGTCGCTGTTGTACAATGCGACGTAGTAAATACAGCATCAGACGAACAATTGTGGAAAGAGATCACGGAAATGGAAACCCTTGTCCGTACCTCCTGCAAGCTGGAAGAGATAAACAAATTCCTGCCTATACAGGCAACCCGACAGGCTTATAAGCGACTGGGGAAAGATCCGAACCGGTACCGTCCTTCGGCGGAAGCCCTTCGCAGACGTATTCTTCGTGAGTTACCTTTATATAAAATAGATACGCTGGTCGATATCATCAATCTTTTGTCTATCCAAAGCGGCTACTCTATCGGTGGGTTCGATGCCGATAAGATCGACGGAAACCTGGTCTTGGGAGTCGGTAAGGAGGGTGAGCTTTATCATGGTATCGGGCGTGGCGAACTGAATATAGCCGGTCTTCCGGTATATCGCGATAACCAGGGAGGCGTTGGAACTCCGACCAGCGATGAGGAACGGACCAAAATCGACCTGCATACGAAAAAGCTGTTAATGATTATAAACGGGTACTCGGGAGAGAGTGGTTTGCGGGATGCGGTTGCTTATGGTGCCGGTCTTTTAAGCCGATATGTTTCAGCAACAAACTTCGAAATGGAGGAAATAACGCCTGGAAGTAGAGTGAAAATATTGTTATAAACGCGTTAATTATGTTTAGAAACATCAAAAACGCTGCTTTTTATGCTAAAAAACATCTATTTCCTTTTGTTTTAATCGATTAATCTCTAAATTTGCCCCCGTTAACGAATTAACAAAACGAAAAAGAAAATGATCGAATTGATTGGAACAAACGCCGGCCTCGTTTGGAAAGTACTGAATGAAGGCGGAAAAATGAGTGTAAAGGCAGTAAAGAAAGCAACAAAGATCAAAGCAGAAAAAGACATGTATGCTGCGTTTGGTTGGTTAGCAAAAGAAGGCAAGTTGTCTTTTGAAGAAGTTGAAGGTGAATTATTTGTTGCGCTGATTTAATCACGTAACCGATACTAGGTAAAGGAGGGCTGTTCGGATAGTATTTGGACGGCCTTTTGTGTATCTGTACGTTTTCAGTTTAAAAAAACGGACGGAGTGTTGTTTAATTCAATTCAAAATTTTACTTTTGTATAGAATTTGGTGTGAAATGACCGAAGATCAAAAGAGATTGTTGGCTGTATTTGAGGTTAGAGTTCGTGATTTAATGGAATTATGTAATAAGCAAAACCATAAGATCGACGAGCTCACAACTGTTTTGAACCATAAAGAGACAGAATTGAAGCAGGCAATGAAAACGATCGAAGAGTTGAATACCAAATGCGATAAGCTGTTGACGGCAAGAGTTGTTTCTGTAAATGAAGGGGAAATGAAAAGTGCCAGGATGCGTTTATCGAAGTTAGTGCGGGAAGTAGACAAGTGCATTGCACTATTAAACGAATAGAAGCGATGGACGATAAATTTCTTATACATTTAGAAATAGCCGAAAAGAGCTACGGCCTCTGGATTAATCGGGGAGAAGAACAACTTGCGCGGGATGCCGCCAAGCAGATCCGGAATAAGATTAACCAGTATCGGCAATATTTTGCTAAATCCGATTTGGATGTAAAAGATTTGTTAGCCATGGTTGCTTTTCAATTGTCTATGAGTAATTTGCAATTGGAAGATAAAAACGATACAAGTCCTATTACAGATAAGATACAGGAACTCACGGGTGAGTTGGAACGGTATCTGAAGGATAAGTAATTATATAATAATTGTAAGAAGAGTTTCCGCACTGCTCTGCACGGTGAATCGTGTATTGTAGTGCTTTTTTTGTTTTTATATATAAATGAATTTAAACTATAAGTAAAATGGCTGTGTATATAATCATATCATCAATTGTGGCTCTCCTGATAGGAGGGTTGTTGACATGGTTGAGCATGCGTTTTCTTCTGAAGTCGAGGTACGATTCCGTGCTGAGGGAAGCTGAGAAGGAAGCAGAAGTGATCAAGAAAAACAAATTGCTGGAAGTAAAGGAGAAATTCCTTCACCTGAAAGCGGATTTGGAGAAACAAGTATCGGCAAGGAATGCAAAGATTCAGTCTGCCGAAGGTAAGTTGAAACAACGTGAACTGACATTAAACCAGCGTCAGGAAGATTTGCAGCGTAAAAACTGCGAAATAGATGCGGTAAAGGAGAATCTGGCTAACCAGCTGGAACTGGTAGATCGTAAAAAGCAGGATCTGGAAAAACTTCATCAGAGAGAGATCGAACAGTTGGAAGCTCTTTCCGGTCTTTCTGCCGACGAAGCAAAAGAACGTTTGATCGAATCGTTGAAAGACGAAGCCAAATCGGAAGCTACTTCTTATATCAATGAGATCATGGAAGAAGCAAAGATGACGGCTAATAAAGAAGCGAAGAAGATCGTTATCCAGTCTATCCAGCGTGTCGCGACTGAAACGGCGATTGAAAACTCAATCACTGTATTCCATATCGAATCGGACGAGATCAAAGGCCGTATCATCGGTCGTGAAGGTCGTAACATCCGCGCACTGGAAGCTGCTACCGGTATTGAGATCGTGGTGGACGATACTCCTGAAGCAATCGTGCTTTCCGGATTCGATCCTGTCCGTCGTGAAATAGCCCGTCTGGCATTGCACCAGTTGGTACAGGACGGACGTATTCACCCGGCACGTATCGAGGAAGTGGTGACTAAAGTGAAAAAGCAGGTGGAAGACGAAGTGGTTGAAACTGGTAAACGTACCGTGATCGACCTGGGGGTTCATGGATTGCATCCTGAACTGATCCGTATGATCGGTAAGATGAAATATCGTTCTTCTTATGGTCAGAACCTGTTGCAGCATGCCCGTGAAACAGCCAACCTTTGTGCTGTGATGGCTTCTGAGCTGGGACTGAACCCAAAGAAAGCAAAACGTGCAGGTCTGTTACATGATATAGGTAAAGTGCCTGATGACGAACCGGAATTGCCGCACGCAATCCTGGGTATGAAGCTTTGCGAGAAATATAAGGAAAAACCGGATATTTGCAATGCGGTAGGTGCTCACCACGATGAGATCGAGATGCAGACGCTGTTGGCTCCGATCGTTCAGGTATGTGATGCCATCTCCGGTGCTCGTCCGGGTGCCCGTCGTGAGATCGTAGAGGCTTATATCAAACGTTTGAATGATCTGGAACAATTGGCGCTGTCTTATCCGGGTGTTGTGAAGACTTATGCTATCCAGGCTGGTCGTGAGCTTCGCGTAATCGTAGGAGCGGATAAGATCGACGATAAGGATACGGAAAATCTGTCAAACGAAATAGCAAAGAAGATCCAGGACGAAATGACTTATCCGGGTCAGGTGAAGATCACGGTTATCCGTGAAACACGTGCTGTAAGTTATGCGAAATAAGCGTATATAATTAAGTAAATTATAATTCAATAAAAAAAGGCAGATCGGAAGATCTGCCTTTTTTTATTTCTGCCTGTTTAGGTTACCGGTTACCCAGGTCGTCGTATAGTGTTTGTAGCAGAACTTTTCCTTTGTTCAGGCGTTCGTTGCTGTTCTCTGCCGGGCTTTCGATCAGTGGTTTGTTACTCTCGTTGTCATATACGGAGATACCTGTGCTGTCGATGAATCCGAACCCGTTCGGGAATGTATAGAATGCATATTCCGGATATCCGGGAGCCAGTATGTCGCGGCTGAATGTGAAGGAATCGTGAGGTAAGTTCAGTTGGCTTAGCAATGTCGCTGCCAGGTCTGTCTGATTGGCATATGTGTCGATGATTGCAGGTTCTTTGATTGCACCACCCAGCCAGATCATCGGGATATGGAAGCGTCGGGGTTCATAGTCCGTTAACGATGCAGGATAACGGTAGCCGTGGTCGGAAACCAATACGACCAAGGTGTTTTTCCAGACGGGTAATTCCTTTAGCTGGCCGATGAAACTGCCGATACAGCTATCGGTGAAAGCCATCGAGTTGAGATACGGGTCTTCCAGGTGATGGTAGGGCACTTCGAATGGTTCGTGGCTGCTCAATGTCAGGAAGGTACTGAGCCACGGTGTCTTTTCGTCTCTTTCCCGGATCGATTCGTACAGGTGGGTAAAGGTTATATTGTCATTGGCTCCCCATTTGCTTAACCTGCTGGAAAGCGGGAAATCACGGTCGGCAGTTATTTGGCTGTACCCGGAGCTGAAGAAATAACTTTGCATATTGGTGAAGTTGATATCTCCGCCATAAAGCATATCGGCTGTATATCCCTGTTCACCCAGGCTTTTGGCAATGGACGGGAGTGTCTGGCTTTTGGCGGGATACTTCATGATAGAAGTGGTCGGTTGTGCCAAATAGCCATTCAGTACGGATACTATTCCCCGGTCGGTACGGAAAGAATTGGCATACATATTCGTGAAAGTGATTCCTTCCTGGCTTAGTTTGTTGAGGTTGGGAGTGATTCCGGGTTCACCGCCTACTGCTTCGATAGCATTTGCTGTAAAACTTTCCATCAGAATAATCAGGATATTGGGGCGATCGGTTGTCAGTAAAGATCGCTTTTCTGCATTTCCGGGCAATGTGTCGTTGGTTTGCGTTAAGGCTGTATATCGTTCCTGTCTCTCTTCTTCGGGAAAGAAATTGAACTGGGCTGCAAAATCCTGCTGTTTGCTCAATGACGCAAGCAAGCTGAAAGCCGGATTGATTGCTGAATGGTTCAGGAATTGATTCTTACTGAAATAAACCATGCCGACATTGGCGGTAGAAGTCGTTACACCTCCCCGGATCGGGATGAATAGTATGCCTCCCAACAGGAGAACGATCATTGTTCCTCCTAATCTGCTGCGGACAGGGATTGCAGGGAATAGCGGAATAATAAACCGTTTGAATATCCAAAATATTCCATATGCATATATAAGGAATAGCAGAAACTGCAGAAAGAAGGTTCCGACAGGAACGCTTGCCATCGCATCAGCCGGAGATTGCAGGTAGAAGAATAATGTGGCATCCAGCCGGAAGCCCCAATATCCGTAAAGCGCCACGTCGACAGCAAAGATCGCTGCGATCAGAAGTGCTGCAACCCCAAAATATCCTTTCAGAAATTTCTGATAGAATGCTCCCGGCAACCAGATGGAGATCAATATACAAAGTAGAGGAATAGCAGTCAGATATCCCGAAACCGTACAGTCAAGCAATAAACCATGTGTGATTACCTTAAGGTAATCGGTTAGCGAACACCCGTTCGCTAAGGCGTGGTGATATAAAATGAAGACCGGCTTTTGAATTGCAAGGATCGGAAGCCAGCAAAAAAATACTGTCAGAATAAATAATAACCGTTTTTTCATCACTCTGTCTATTTGGGTGTAGTATAAAATAAAGAAGGGCGACTGTTACAGCCGCCCTTTATAATTATTTGTATAACTTTTCGCGTAGTTCGGCTACTGTCGGATCGGTGATGTAATCATCGTAATCCATCATCTTGTCGATAATACCATTCGGAGTCAGTTCGATAATACGGTTCGAAACCGTCTGAATAAACTCATGGTCATGGCTGGAGAACAGGATATTACCCTTAAACTGCTGCAATGTATTATTGAATGCCTGAATAGACTCCAAATCCAAGTGGTTGGTCGGTGTATCCAGAATCAGACAGTTCGCATCCGTAAGCATCATGCGTGAAATCATACAACGCATCTTCTCACCTCCGGACAATACGCTCACTTTCTTCAACAACTCTTCGCCGGAGAACAACATGCGGCCGAGGAATCCTTTCAAGAACACATCGTTCGTGTCCGGTGAGAACTGGCTCAACCAGTCGATCAGATTATAATCGGAAGCGAAATATTTGGCGTTATCCAACGGCAGATAGCTTGTCGTAATGGTCTGCCCCCACTGATAAGTACCTTCGTCGGCCTTCTCCTCGCCGTTGATAATTTGGAACAGGGCAGTCATGGCACGCGGGTCGCGGCTGATGAATACCACTTTGTCTTCCTTCTCAACGTTGAAGTTCAAATCCTTAAACAATACTTTGCCTTCAATACTCTTCGTCAGTCCTTTTACTTCCAGAATCTGATTGCCCGGCTCACGATTCGGCGTGAAGATGATGCCCGGATAGCGGCGTGAAGACGGCTTGATCTCTTCTATATTCAGTTTCTCCAACATCTTCTTACGGCTGGTAGTCTGCTTAGACTTAGCCACGTTGGCACTGAAACGACGAATAAATTCTTCCAGCTCCTTCTTCTTCTCTTCCGCCTTCTTGTTTTGGTTCTGCTGCTGGCGAAGTGCCAACTGGCTTGATTCGTACCAGAAGCTATAGTTGCCGGCAAACATCTGTAGCTTACCGAAGTCGATATCTACCGTATGTGTACAAACAGAGTCGAGGAAGTGGCGGTCGTGGCTCACAACCAAGATGGTATGTTCCGAGTTAGACAGATAGTTCTCCAACCAGCTAACCGTTTCAAGGTCGAGGTCGTTGGTCGGCTCATCCAGCAACAGATTGTCCGGCTGACCAAACAGAGCGCGTGCAAGCAAGATACGCACCTTCTGCTTACCACTCAGGTCTTTCATCATGCTGTAATGATATTCTTCGCTGATACCCAAACCGCTGAGTAGGCTGGCTGCATCGCTTTCGGCGTTCCATCCTTCCATTTCGGCGAACTTCTCTTCCAGTTCCGATACGCGGATACCGTCGGCATCGCTGAAATCCGGTTTTTCGTAAAGCGCATTCTTTTCGCTCATCACCTCCCACAGGGTGGTATGTCCCATCAAAACGGTATCCATCACCGTATATTCGTCGAAAGCAAAGTGGTCCTGGCTCAATACCGAAAGACGTTCTCCCGGACCCAGGCTCACCGAACCGCGCGTCGGGTCGAGCTGTTTGCTGATCACGCGAAGAAATGTTGATTTTCCGGCACCGTTGGCACCGATAATACCGTAGCAGTTACCCGGCGTAAACTTCATGTTTACATCCTGAAAAAGGATACGTTTGCCGAACTGTACGTCCAGATTGTTTACTGTTATCATATTTTGAGTATCTATTAAATTTCGAATGAGTGTGCAAAGATACTAAAAACAGACGTTCTGTGCCAGCCGGAATCGTTTTAATCGGCATTTACTTCAAAATATTGTGTCTTTAAAATAGCACTATAGTACAATGCTAATACTATAGTGTTCATATCGCGCTGTAAGTATACTATCTTTCCTTCATTTCATTATCATTAAACGAAAGAAACACAATTGTCAAACGAATAAAGCATATATGTGTTTTATTCGTTTGATATGTATCAAACGCAAAAATGGACGAAAAGAAAAATGATTCTTACTAATATGATTTATTCGGAAAAGCCTTATATTTATGGGGTCTTACTGATTAGTTGTTTTTATATTAAACAAGTGATATCAACAAACATTGAACGTGCGTTGGATAATGTAAAGCAGACGTTTTGTGCCAGCATGAATCGGTTTAATCGGAGTAATCGCATTAAAATATCGTACAAAATCTTATCTTAGTATTGTTAATGAATGGAACTTATATGATCAAACTATTAAAGCAGCTGTTAAGCCTTTTGTTTTTTCTCTTACTGGCAGCCTGTAACGAGAAAAACGAGATTACTTCCCTGTTGAGCGAGGCCGAGAGCTATATGCCTGTAAAGCCGGATAGTGCTTTATGTCTTTTAGACAGCATAAAACATCCGGAAAGACTGTCACGTAAGGAACAGGCCCTTTGGTGTTTCTTATATACGGCAGCACAGGAGAAAAAACAGATAAAACATACATCCGATTCTTTGATACAAATAGCTGTCAGATATTATGAAAAGACCGATTGGGGAGAACGGAAGATGCAGGCATACTATTATTGTGGCAGGGTGTTGCAGGACTTGAATGACGCTCCTCAAGCCCAAGCTTTTTATTTGAAAGCTTATGATTTGGGAAAGACTTTGGATGCCCCTGCTTTGTCGGGAGAGTTGTGTGCTAATTTAGGCTCTTTATATACTCTTCAAAAACTGTATCAGCCGGCCTTGAATTATCAGAAAAAGGCGGTTGATTATTTTATGATGGATGAAGATACAGTCAGTGTGTCAGTGACTCTCCGGAATATTGCTCGTATTTATGTGTGCGAAAATAAGCTGGATAGTGCAGTTATTTATTATTCGATAGCTTTGTTGCATACTTCCGATTTGTATAAATTGAATATGTCGAATGAATTGGCTGATGCGTATAACCGAGTGGGAGATTATGAAAGAGGCTTGTCTGTTGCTTGGAATGCTTATTCAAAAACAAAGACTAGGGAAGATTCCTGCCGGGTTAGCCTGACTTTAGGAGATTTGTATTTTAAAATAGGGAAAATGGACTCCGCTTACCATTATCTATCGTTTGCCAGGAAAAGTACTGACCTGCGTACCCTGTGTGGTACATATCGTAATTTGTCACTCTTTGAGAAGTCCAGAAATAACTTTCAGGGTTATATGACTGTTTACGGACAGTTTGAAATACTGCGGGATTCACTTGATAAACAGCTTCATGAGGAGATGTTGGCTCGGGTGGAAAGTTTGTATAATTATCGGATGGTTGAAAGAGAAAAAGAGAATTACAAGCTGGAAGCAGATCGTAAAACGGTTTATTTGTACAGGTTTTTGGCAGGAGGTTCTTTTTTATTACTGGTAGCGGTGTGTGTTGCTTTCTGTTTGTTTAAGAAAAAGAAGCAAAAAGAAGAACAGCTGGATCAGTTTCTGCGTTTTCAGGAACAGAAATATAAAGAAAGCCAGGAATATCTGAAAGAGCGAAATGTCACTATCGCCAAACTGGAACAACAAATAGCTGCGGAACAAAAAAGAATAGAAACAAACACGCTACAGAATGAAAGGAAGTTGGCACAGGAAACATTCTTCACTTCAGACTTATATCTGGGATTATGTACAAAATGGAAAAAGTTAGACGAGACACAATGGCCGGAGGTGGTTAAGGCTATAGACCATGTCTTGTACAGAGATTTTACCAGTAAAATAAGAATGTTATATCCTCGGATCTCAGAGTTGGATTTGGTTGTATGTTGTTTGACCAGATTAGATATTCCGGTGGGACGTATAGCTTCGTTATTATCGGTAAACAGCCAGGCGATATCTAATAAGCGTAAACGTTTATATGAAAAATTGACTAACCAAAAAGGAACAGCACAGGATTTTGATGAATTTGTAAAAGATTTTTAAGAATAGATACGGTTTTAATGTGTTGTTTATTAGCTGTTTGATAAATGTGACATATTTGTGACATGAAACTTTTGGAGAGGTTTTTTGGGGGGACTATTTTTGTGTAAACGTAATTTAAAAGTTATTATCATGAAAAACTTTTTGTTGAATAGAGCATTTGTCTATGTTGTCCTATTGGTATTGATGGGATGTGAAGGCAACAAACCTGGGACTGATAATCTTATCGCAGTGGATGTCACGGCAAACTATCCGAAGAAGAATTTGACACTTCAGGATTTTATGGATGTAGAGTATATTCCATTGGAGACGACGGATGAGTTTATAAGTAAAGGCAAGGTGGCGGATGTTGGGAAAAATATCCTGATATTGACAAATATGCGTCAGGGAGAAATATTGATTTTCGACCGCTCGACCGGCAAAGGATTGAAGAAGATCAATCGCAGGGGACAAGGACCGGAGGAATATATACTTCCTTTTAATGTTCACTTAAATAAAGAGGAGAACGAGATATTTGTGAACGATGGCCCTTCAAGTAAGATCCAGGTGTATGATCTGGAAGGTAATTATAAAAAAACGATCTTTTATAAAAAAGGAGCACTTGTTACGAACCTGTACGATTATGACGATCTTCATTTTCTGTCTCAAAATGTATATGCTCCGGAGAACGACTCTTCTACGAGTACATTCTTCCTGCTGTCTAAAGAGGATGGAAGCTGGACGGATATTGAGGTTCCGTACGAGAAAAGGATATCGCCGGTAATCATGAAACGTGTAGCGGATAGGGTTTATGCAAGCGTTCCCGGTAATAGTTTTATATCCTTTTATCAGAGGAATTGGATTTTGAGTGAGCCTTCAGCCGATACTATTTATGCTCATTGTCCGGGTGGGGATATTCGTCCGTTCATAGTCAGGACTCCTTCTGTACAAAAGATGACACCGGAGGTCTTTCTCTTTCCGGGTGTTCTGACGGATCGTTATTACTTTATGCAGACGGTGAAAAAGGAGTGTGACTTCGAGAAGGAAACAGATATGCCCAAAGTTGATTTGGTATATGACAAACAAGAAAAGAAAATCTACAGCAGTATCGTTTATAATGCTGATTTCGATCAGCGGAAAGAAGATATGTCCTCTTGTGCATTGAATGAGGAGATTGCTTTTTCGGTACAGCTGGAAACTGCGGATTTGTTGGAAGCTAACGGGGAAGGTAAACTGAAAGGCAAATTGAAAGAAGTTACAGACGGATTAAACGAAGAGGATAATCCGGTGATCATGTTGGTAAAACTAAAAAACAGTAGTGAATAGTTATTCGTTTAGATACATATTAACTATCTGATTTGGAAAAGGCTTGCATTTCTCTTTTGAAAAGTGTAAGCCTTTTTCGTTGTTTTTTCTGTTTTTTCGGGATTTGCCCCTACAGTTTTCAACAGATTCTAAGTTTTATTAATGAATTGCCTCGGGAAATTAATTCTCAACATTCATATACATATTGAAAATAATTATCTACTTTTGTGCTCTAAAACATTAAAATAAACCTAACAAAGATGGCTGCAACAAAACGTATTAAGCGTGCATTGGTCTCCGTGTTTCATAAAGAGGGACTGGATGAAATCTTAAAAAAACTCCACAATGAAGGTGTGACTTTTGTGTCAACTGGTGGAACTCAGACGTTTATCGAATCATTAGGCATCCCTTGCGATGCGGTAGAAGACCTGACTGGTTATCCTTCTATCTTGGGAGGACGTGTTAAAACACTTCACCCGAAAGTTTTTGGCGGCATTCTTAATCGTAGAGAAAATGAAGGCGACAGAGAACAGATCGCTCAATACGAAATTCCAGAAATTGACCTCGTGATTGTAGACCTGTATCCGTTTGAGGAAACAGTTGCTTCCGGAGCTGAAGAACAGGCAATCATCGAAAAGATAGATATAGGCGGTATCTCATTGATCCGTGCCGCTGCAAAGAACTTCAAAGATGTAGTGATCGTAGCATCTAAAGCACAGTATCAGCCTTTGATGCAAGTGCTGAATGAAAAAGGGGCAGAAACTTCCCTGGAAGACCGTAAATGGTTTGCCAAAGAAGCTTTTGCTGTTTCTTCTGGCTATGATTCTGCTATTTTCAATTATTTTGACGGACGCGAAGGCTCTCACCTGCGTGTTGCTGTAGATCAGCCAATGCACCTGCGTTACGGTGAAAACCCGCACCAGGCTGCCAAATACTATGGTAAGTTCAACGATATGTTCGATCAGATCCATGGTAAGGAAATTTCTTACAACAACTTGCTGGATATCGATGCTGCTGTCAGCCTGATCGACGAGTTCGACGAACTGACATTCGCTATCCTGAAACATAATAACGCATGTGGTATCGCATCCCGTCCGACTGTGCTTGAAGCATGGAAAGATGCATTGGCCGGTGACCCGGTTTCTGCTTTCGGCGGTATCCTGATTACCAACAGCGTGATCGATAAAGAAGTAGCAGAAGAGATCAACAAGATCTTCTTCGAAGTGATCATCGCCCCGGAATATACAAAAGACGCTTTGGAAGTGCTGATGCAGAAGAAAAACCGCATCATTCTGATCCGTAAGGAAGCAAAGACATGTCCGATGCAATTCCGCTCACTATTGAATGGTGCATTGATGCAGGAAAAAGACCTGAGCATCCAGACTGCTGCAGATCTGGAACCGATGACTGACAAAAAGCCTTCCGCACAGGAAACGGCAGACCTGTTGTTCGCTAATAAACTGGTGAAACACAGCAAATCGAACGCTATCACATTGGTAAAGAACAAACAGCTTTGTGCCAGTGGTATCGGTCAGACATCGCGCGTAGATTCTTTGAAACAAGCTATTGAAAAGGCAAACTCTTTCGAATTTGATCTGAAAGGTGCCGTTATGGCTTCTGATGCATTTTTCCCGTTTCCTGACTGTGTTGAGATTGCTGATAAGGCAGGTATTACTGCCGTTATCCAACCGGGTGGTTCTGTAAATGACAAGCTGTCTGTTGATTATTGTAATGAACATGGCTTGGCTATGGTTAAGACGGGAGTCCGTCATTTCAAACACTAAAAAAACACCTTATTAAAAAATGGGATTATTTTCTTTTACACAAGAAATAGCGATGGACCTGGGTACTGCGAATACCATCATCATCAGTGGTGGTAAGGTCGTGGTAGATCAGCCATCGGTAGTTGCCCTCGACCGGCGTACCGACAAGGTGCTGGCAGTCGGAGAGAAGGCACGCCAGATGCACGGAAAGACGCACGAGAATATTCGTACGATCCGTCCGTTGCGCGATGGTGTGATTGCCGACTTCTTTGCTGCCGAGCAAATGATACGCGGTATGATCAAAATGATAAATCCGAAACATCGCTGGTTTTCTCCTTCATTGCGGATCGTGGTTTGTATCCCGTCCGGAAGCACTGAAGTGGAGATACGTGCCGTACGTGACTCTGCCGAGCATGCCGGAGGACGCGATGTTTATATGATCTATGAACCTATGGCGGCTGCGATCGGTATCGGTATCGATGTGGAAGCGCCCGAAGGAAACATGATCGTGGATATAGGCGGTGGTACGACTGAGATCGCTGTTATCTCGTTGGGTGGTATCGTTTCCAATAAATCGATTCGTATCGCCGGGGATGACCTGACGGCTGATATAATGGAATATATGCGTCGCCAGCATAATGTGAAAGTCGGTGAACGTACAGCCGAGCTGATCAAGATCAATGTCGGTTCTGCATTGACGTTCCTGGATAATCCTCCTGAAGATTATATTGTACATGGTCCGAATCAGATGACGGCTCTTCCGATGGAAGTTCCCGTTTCTTATCAGGAAATAGCACATTGTCTGGAAAAATCTATTTCCAAGATGGAAGCAGCTATCCTGAGCGCACTCGAACAGACTCCTCCCGAACTGTATGCCGATATCGTACGCAACGGTATCTATCTGGCAGGTGGTGGTGCTCTGATGCGCGGGCTTGATAAGCGTCTGACGGATAAGATCAATATCCCGTTCCATATTGCAGAAGATCCGTTGCATGCGGTTGCAAAAGGTACGGGTGTAGCATTGAAGAATATAGATAAATTTAATTTCCTTATCCGATAAAATAGTTGACAGTTGACAGTTGACAAGTGACAGTTTAATTTTTATTCTAACTGTCAACTGTCACTTGTCAACTGTTAACTTGTTATATGGCTTATGCGTAAACTGCTGGACTTCCTGGTAAGAAAGAGGCATTGGTTTCTGTTTGTTTTGCTTGAGATTGTTTCGTTGATGCTGATCTATCGTAATAATGCATACCAGCGGAATATCATCTTTAGTTCGGCAAACGTATTGACCGGTCATATTTCATCTGTTTCCGGTTATGTGACATCCTATCTGGACCTGCGTGAAATAAACAAGGAGTTGCTGGAGAGGAACGGGCAGTTGGAAATGGATTTGCTGGAGTTACAGGACCGTTTGGATATGATGGTCGCCGATACACTTACTTTTAGCGGGTTTGCTCCTGATTCGACCGAACAGTTTCCGTATAGTTTTGTCTTGGCGGAGGTTGTGAATAATAGTGTAAGCCATCTTTCGAATTACATTACTGTGAATAAAGGACGTAAAGACGGTATCGCACCGGATATGGGCGTTGTTTCCGAAAGGGGAGTTGTTGGCATTGTTTCCACTGTGACAGATCAGTTCTCAGTGATTATCCCTTTACTTAATCCTAAATCACGGTTGAGTTGCAAGGTGTTGGGAAGTAGTTATTTCGGTTCGTTGAGTTGGAATGGACGAAATACCCGCTATGCCAACCTGGAAGAACTGCCACGGCATGTGGAGTTTCAGAAAGGAGATACGATCGTGACGAGCGGTTATTCGAGTGTGTTCCCGGCAGGACTGGTTGTCGGTACGGTTTCCGACTTTGAGAAACAGCACGACGATAACTTCTTTTCACTGGAGGTGGAACTGGCGACAGATTTTCAGTCGTTAAACAACGTCAGGATCATTAAGAATTATAATCAGGCAGAACAGAGAAGAGTAGAACAAGAGGCGAGGAGAAATGATTAATTTATTACGGGGGTTGATTTATTTCGTTGTATTGGTATTGATTCAGGTGTTGATCCTGAACAATATACATTTCCTGCGGGTCGCAACGCCGTTTTTATATCTTTATTTCATCATAAAGATGCCGGTAGGAACGTCGCGCGATGTGGTTGTTTTGTCTTCTTTTCTGATCGGGCTGGTGATCGATATGTTCTCAAATACACCGGGAATGCATGCTGCGGCATGTACACTGGCTGGGTTTATACGTGAACCCTTGATTCGCTTTTTCATGGGAAAGGACCTGCCCGAAGGGATCTATCCTTCCTATAAGACCTTTGGCTATGGTGGTTTCTTCCGATATGTTTTCTCATTCGTGGTGATCCATCATGTCACTTTATTCCTGATCGAATCGCTGACTTTATTCGATCCGTTATTCCTTGCGATCCGTATCGGTGCGAGTGTGGTAACGACTACATTATTAATTTGTACGATAGAAGCTTTCAATATAGAGACACAGAAGAGTGGAGACTAATACGAAGTATACACTTGAGAACAGGCGTTATGTAATAATAGGTGCCGTAGTTCTGTTGGTTCTCATCTTTATTGTTCGTTTGTTCTACCTTCAGGTAGTGGAGAACGATTATAAAGCATGGGCTGACAGTAATGCGTTTTTGAAAAAGACCCTAAACCCTTCCCGTGGGATGATCTATGACCGTAATGATAAACTGTTAGTCTACAATCAACCGGCTTACGATGTGATGCTTATCATGCGTGAGGTTCAGCCTTTCGATACGCTGGATTTCTGTAATATCCTCAATATAACCAAGGAGCAGTTTGAAAAGCAGATAGCCAATATCAAGAACCGCCGGTTGAATCCGGGATATTCGTCATATGTCCCGCAATTGTTTATGAATCATCTTTCAGCACAGGAGTGTGGCGTATTGCAGGAAAAACTGTATAAATTCCCCGGCTTTTATATCCAAAACCGTACGATTCGCCAATATGAATATCCCTATGCGGCACATGTGTTGGGTAATATAGGGGAAGTAAACCGGAAAGATATAGAAAAAGACGATTATTATGTACAGGGAGATTACGCCGGTCGTGCAGGAGTTGAACGTTCATATGAGAAAGAGTTGCGTGGTGTAAAAGGAGTGGAGATTCTTTTACGGGATGTGCATGGTCGTATAAAGGGAAAATACGATGACGGGAACAGCGATATTCATCCGGTTTCGGGTAAGAGTTTGAAACTGGCAATAGATATTGATTTGCAGGCTTACGGAGAGAAGCTGATGCGGAATAAGGTTGGAAGTATCGTGATGATAGAACCGGAAACAGGTGAAGTGCTTTGTATGGTTTCTTCACCTAATTACGATCCAAGCTTGCTGGTCGGACGCCAGCGGGGTAAGAATCATAAGATGCTGGAGGAGACTCCCCAGACTCCGCTTATCGATCGTTCTATAACAGGTTTTTATCCTCCCGGTTCGACATTTAAACCCACACAGGGGCTGATCTTTTTACAGGAAGGGGTGATAACGCCTGAAACGATGTATACCTGTGCGCATGGATATACTTATTCTCCAAAGCGGAAACCGGCCTGTCACGGACATCCTTCTCCTTTGAGTCTGGTCCCGGCTTTGGCAACTTCCTGTAACTCTTATTTCTGTTGGGGGTTACATGATATGCTGGATAGCCGCCGTCGTTATCCGACCATACAAAAAGGTTTTGAGGTTTGGAAGAATCACCTGGTATCTATGGGATACGGCTATCAGTTGGGAATCGATTTGCCTGGAGAAAGAAGAGGATTTGTCCCGAACAGTAAGTTTTATGATAATTATTATCACCGTTGGACTTCTACGACAGTCATCTCTATTGCAATCGGTCAGGGAGAAATAGCAGCAACGCCGTTACAAATTTGTAATTTGGCGGCAACAATTGCCAATCGGGGATATTTTATTACCCCTCATGTCGTGAAAGAAATACAGGATACACCTTTGGATACTCTTTATACAAACAAACGATATCCGACTGTGGATGCAAAACATTATGAAGTTGTTGCGGAAGGTATGCGTAATGCGGTACTGGGCGGTACTTGCTGGGCTGCAGCGATTCCCGGTATTGAAGTATGCGGTAAAACCGGTACAGCTGAAAACCCTCATGGAAAGGACCATTCTGCCTTTATCGGCTTTGCTCCTTATAAGAACCCGAAAGTGGCTATCTGCGTCTATGTACAGAATGGAGGTTTCGGTGCGGCGTTTGGAGTTCCTATCGGTAAGTTAATGATGGAATATTATCTGAAGGGTGAAATATCACCGGAAGATAAAGCCTTGGAAGAAAAAATGACAAATTCGGTGGTAACTGAAGACCGTGTTTATTTATTATCTGATTATGGGGTACAGAAAGACTGAAATGTGGAAGACGATTGACTGGTTTACCATTATACTTTATATGTTGATGATAGTAGCCGGTTGGTTCACTATTTGTGGTGCCAGTTTTGAGTTTGACAGCATGAGCCTGTTTGATATAAACGGACGTCCCGGATCGCAGCTGATGTGGGTGGGGATTTCTATGGTGGTTATTTTTGTCATACTGATGCTGGAAAGCGATTTCTTCGATGTCTTCGGTTATCTGATATATGCAGCTATTATCCTTTTGCTGATAGCTACTATCTTTTTTGCTCCGAATATCAAAGGGTCTCATTCGTGGTTGCAACTGGGGTCTTTCCGTATACAGCCGGCGGAGTTTGCTAAGTTTGCAACGGCACTGGCTGTGGCGAAGTTCATGAATTCTTATGGATTTCAACTGACCACAGTCAAGAACTTTTCTATAACACTCCTGCTTATTTTCCTGCCGATGATTTGTATCATTCTGCAAAAAGAAACCGGTTCGGCATTGGTTTATTTTGCTTTTTTCCTGATGCTATATCGGGAGGGCATGTCCGGATATATTCTGCTGGCAGGTGTTTGTGCGGTAGCTTTTTTTGTGACGACCATGAAGTTCTCGGATGTTGTAGTAGGTGCAACGGATATGGGAACATTGATTGTCTCTTCAATGATATTGGTTATTTCTTTTTTTCTTGTGGCTAGAATTCGCAAGAACAGGATGGCTTTACAGATTATGCTGGGAGGGACGGCTCTCGTGTATCTGGCAGCTTATATAACTTCTCTTTTTATCCCCGTAAATTTTGCCTGGGTTTCAGTGGGATTAGTCGGACTGGCTATCGTTTATCTGATATATCTTTCTCTTCGTAACTGGGTGTGGCATTATGGAATGATAGCGGCTTTTGCTTTAGGGTCGATGGCTTTTATGTATTCGGTGGATTATGTATTCGATGAAATACTGGAGCCTCACCAGCAAATTCGTATCAAGGTGTCGTTGGGATTGGAAGATGATCCCAGCGGAGCAGGTTATAATGTGAATCAGTCGAAGATCGCTATCGGGTCGGGTGGGTTGACCGGGAAAGGTTTTTTAAACGGGACACAGACCAAATTGAAATATGTGCCGGAGCAGGAAACCGATTTTATTTTTTGTACGGTAGGCGAGGAACATGGTTTTGTCGGTTCTACGCTTGTCCTTCTCCTGTTTGGGGCATTTATTATCCGATTAGTCGTGCTTGCAGAACGGCAGAATACAACATTTGGCAGGGTGTACGGATATAGTGTTGCCTCCATATTCTTCTTTCACCTGGCTATCAACGTCGGAATGGTTACCGGGCTGACTCCTGTGATCGGTATTCCGTTGCCTTTCTTCAGTTATGGAGGCTCTTCTTTATTAGGTTTTACAATCTTATTATTTATTTTCCTTCGGCTGGATGCTTCCCGGAGAGAGCGTTGATCTTCGTTGATCAGTTCACTTTTTCTACCCGGAAGCCGATTTCCTGTATACCTCTTAATGTACTGTCACGCATACCCTGGCGGAAGCTGAACGTATACATCCCCGGATGTTCGAATTTATAATTTGTCCGTATGGGAAAACTGGACTGAAATAAGGAGATACCGTGTCCATACCATTTTCCGAATTCATCCGCTAAAACACATTCTATCGTATCCCTCTTCAAAGGACCGATCGGCTGTTCTTCGTTGCAGAATAGCCAAAGATTCTGATAAGGATACATATTGTTGTTGCGAACCTCAAAAGTCAGGTTGTAAGGAGTGGTGATGTCGTCTACGTGAAAAGAAAAATAATATTCCTTATCCTTCCCCCACGTTGTGTTATCAATGGCCTGGTACTGGTCGTACAAGGCCTGTTGATCGCAGGAGAAGCATAAGAATACAAAGAGAACGACAACGATTCCTTTAAGCTTCGGGCTTATTCTCCGGTTTGTTTCCTCCCGGTTTAGCTTGATGCTGAGGTTTGTCATTATTCGCTTGTTTGTCATTATTCTCTTTAGGCTTTTGTCTGTTTCTGTTATTCCGGTTGTTATTATTGTTGTTGCGGTTGTTATTATTACCGCCTCCTTTATTACCTCCGGAGTTGTTATTGTTATTATTGTTGGGAGCCTTTTCGTTTCTGGGCTGTTTGTCGTTACCCGAAGGCCGGTTATTTGCCGGTTTGTTGTTACCGTTTTCTCTATTTTCTCCGTTGGCAGAAGCGTTCGGATGATTCCCTCCGCTATTATTGCCGTTGCCTCCGTTTCCTCCATTGCCTGACGGACGTTTTTTCTTCTTTTTCTTGACAGAGTCAAAACGAGTGACGCTATCCTGACCGAGAATATCCTGTGCATCGCGTTTAGGCGGTTGCGGTTTGGTGTCGGCTTCCAGAGTAACCGGTTTGCTTCCTTTCTTATTCATATTGATCACATCGAAAGCACGATCTGCTGATATCGTAACCAGGTTGGCGGCAAAAGATTTGTCGGTTGAATAAGTTATCTCACGTTTGAAGATGTCTGTCTTGAAGTGATAGTAATTGTTATCCTTTGTTTCAAGTACGATTTCCCTGGACGGTAAACGCTTCTGTGCTTCCACGTAAGCATCCACTTCATAGTTGATGCAACATTTCAGTTTGGCACATTGTCCGGCCAGTTTCTGAGGGTTCATGGATATATCCTGATAGCGGGCAGCACCGGTAGCCACTGAAACAAAGCTCGTCATCCAACTGGAACAGCACAATTCACGTCCGCAAGGACCTATACCACCGATACGTCCGGCTTCCTGACGGGCACCGATCTGTTTCATTTCGATACGTACACGGAATGCTTCTGCCAGGACTTTGATCAGTTGGCGGAAATCGACACGCTCGTCGGCGATATAATAGAAAATAGCCTTGTTGCCATCTCCCTGGTATTCTACGTCGCCGATCTTCATGTTCAGTCCCAGGTCTGCTGCGATCTGTCGTGAACGGATCATAGTGGCATGTTCTTTCGCCTTTGCTTCTTCGTACTTCTCTATATCAGTCGGTTTCGCTTTGCGATATACCTTCTTAGGTTCATATCCTTCCCCTGTACGTACATTGTTCTTTTTCATTTGAAGAAGAACAAGTTTTCCGGTAAGGGTGACAGTCCCTATATCATGTCCGGGACTGGCTTCGACAGCAACCATATCCCCTTTTTCAAGAGGTATTTTTGAACTATTCAGATAATACCCTTTACGGGTGTTTTTGAATTGCACTTCTACGTAATCGGTTGCATTTTCCGCATCGGGCACATCGCAGAGCCAATCGTAGGTATTCAGTTTATTATTTTGTATTTTGCTGCATCCTTTTTTCCCCATGCAGCAACTTCCTTTATTTAGTTTGAAATCCATTTTCTGGTTGTATATGTATTTATAGTCTGTACAATTACGCAAAAATAGTCAAATATTCTCAGAGAATGAGCAAGGGAAAGTGAAAAAACAAGAATAGGGAAAACGTGAAAGGCTCCCAAGCTGATATTTCTACCGTTTGGGAGCCTTTTATTATAAAAATAGTAACAGTTTAGTCTACTAAGCCGTGACTTTTAAATACCTTGTGAATTGCTTCAAGTGCATAATCCAACTGCTCTTTCGTGTGAGTAGCCATCAGTGAGAAACGGATCAGCGTGTCTTCCGGAGCAACGGCCGGAGAAACTACCGGATTTACAAAGATTCCGGCTTCGAACAATTCTTTAACGATCAGGAATGTCAGATCGTTATCACGGATGAATAACGGAATGATCGGAGTGGCGGTATGTCCGATTTCACAACCCATGTTACGGAAACCGTCCAGGGCATAGTGAGTCAGATCCCACAGATGTTCGATACGTTCCGGTTCGCTCAACATGATATCGAGTGCGGCACCTGCTGCTGCTGTAGCTGCCGGCGTGTTGCTGGCACTGAAAATGTAAGAACGTGAATTGTGACGGAGGTAGTTGATCGTGTCTTTATCAGAAGCGATAAATCCACCGATAGAAGCCAGTGATTTACTGAATGTACCCATAATGAGGTCTACGTCGTCGGTAACACCGAAGTGGTTACATGTTCCGCGTCCGTGATCACCTAGAACTCCCAGGCCGTGTGCTTCGTCAACCATGACGCTGGCATTGTATTTCTTTGCCAGTGCTACGATTTCGGGAAGTTTGGCTATATCTCCTTCCATACTGAATACTCCGTCGATAACGATCAGCTTCACCTTGTCAGGTTCGCATTTCTGGAGTTGTTTTTCCAGCGATTCCATGTCGTTATGCTTGTATTTCAGTTTAGTTGAGAAAGACAGACGATGGCCTTCAATGATGGAGGCGTGGTCCAGCTCATCCCACAAGATATAATCTTCACGTCCTGTCAGACAGGAAACTACTCCCAGGTTCACCTGGAAACCTGTTGAATACACGATCGCATCTTCTTTTCCTACGAATTCAGCCAGACGTTTTTCCAATTCAATATGGATGTCAAGCGTACCATTCAGGAAACGTGAACCGGCACAACCCGTACCGTACTTTTTGATCGCTTCAATTGCTGCCTCTTTTACCTTAGGATGATTAGTCAATCCTAAATAAGCGTTTGAGCCAAACATCAAGACTTTTTTACCACTGATCATTACTTCAGTATCCTGATCGCTTTCGATCATTCTGAAATAAGGGTAAATTCCTGCAGCCATCGCTTTTTGAGGAGCATCGTACTTTGCTAGTTTCTCTTGTAAAAGTTTCATATTATTATTGAAGAGAATGATTTTCTCGCTTATTAAAATTCCATTATAGAATTAAGGGTTTGTCGTATACATATTCACCTATGTTTCGGCAAATCCAGCCGCAAAAGTAGTAAAAAAATAACTTATAGTAGCCTTAATGCTTTAAAAGTTTTACAAAAGCATTATTTTTGTCGCTTCAATCTTTATAAACAGTTAGGATGGGCGGAAAAAAAATAAAGGTGCAGGCTATAATAAATCCTATTTCCGGCGTCGGTTCGAAAAGAAAGATACCTAAGATGATCGAGCAAATGTGCGAGAAAGGCGATTGTCCGTTGGAGATTTCTTTCACCGAATATGCGGGGCATGCCAGTGAGTTGACGAGAAAGGCAATTGACGAAGGAGCCAATTGTATTATAGCTGTAGGTGGCGACGGCACGGTGAATGAAATAGCCCGTGCGATGGTTCATTCGGATGCCGTTTTGGGGATTGTCCCGAAAGGGTCCGGCAACGGGTTGGCCCGTGAGCTCCATATACCGATGGATGCTAAACGGGCATTGGAGCTGATAATCAAAGGACATGTTTCCACTATCGATTGCTGCAAGGCGAACGACCGTGTATTCTTTTGTACCTGTGGGGTAGGTTTTGATGCGGCGGTAAGCCAGAAGTTCGCTGAGGAAAAACGGCGCGGATCTCTTACCTATATAAAAAATACGGTGGCGGAATATTTGAGTTACAAGCCGGAACCATATGAGTTGCTGGTGGATAACCAGACCATTAAGGAGAAAGCTTTTTTGGTGGCATGTGCCAACGCCTCCCAGTATGGAAACAATGCGTTCATTGCCCCTCATGCCAATATACAGGACGGGCAGATGGATTTGACTATATTGTCGCCTTTTACACCGTTGGATATAGCGCCTTTGGCAATCCAGTTATTTACAAAGCAGATCGATCGGAACAGTAAGATCAAGACAATGAAAGCGCGTCAGGTAACCATTATCCGTCAGAGTCCGGGTGTTATGCATCTGGATGGAGAGCCTGTTATGGCAGATAGCCGGATCGATATTTCGGTCATACCGCAGTCTTTACATGTGATAACGCCTGAAGTGATATCCTTTACCGAGGAGGTTCATAATTTGTTTGGTGAAGTAACGCGTTTCTTCGACAAGAAACTACCTTACATTTTCAGATAAAAATCTTTGGTTAATGCTATATATTCCGGGGTGTACTGGTGTCTGGATTCTTCTATGACCAGTGTATCCCGGTTTGTTGTATCTGTTTCTACTGCCGATAACTCAATCAGTAATCGTTTGGGGTGAGCTCCGGGGACAGGTATTACGTCTGTCTGTCTGGAAACAAATAAAGAATTTTTCCGGGCAATCGATTCTACTTCCTCCAATTGTTCGTAAGGCAGGACCAGGGCTATACGTCCGGAAGAAGATAACAGGGAACAGGCATTTTCAACCAGTTCGGATAAAGGCAGGCTGTCCGTATGGCGTGCAACCGAACGTTTATCGTCCGGACATTTCAAGGAATTTATAAAATAGGGAGGATTGGAAACGATCAGATCGTATTTTTTACGGGTAACCGAACCGGCAAATTCCGAACAGGCAGCATGTATAACCCTGATTCTTTCAGCGAATGGAGATGCCTTCACATTCTCTTCCGCCTGGATACAGGCATCGTTGTCTATGTCGATCGCATCGATATCTCCCGTACTTCGCTGGGCGAGCATTAGAGCGATGATTCCTGTACCGGTTCCTATATCCAAAATGTTTTTACAGTCGGCGAGATTGACCCATGCTCCGAGCAAAACGGCGTCTGTTCCGACTTTCATTGCACACTTATCATGCCATATCGTGAACTTTTTGAATTGAAAATAAGGATTTGCCATACATATTTTTATATTGTGAGGGGCAAAAGTAGCTAGAATTACCTGAAAAGCTGTAACTTTGGCACGTTTATTGTATCAATAAGTACAATTGATAGGGAAGTAATATGATGAAAGAAAGAATGAAGAGGTTTACCGATGAGTCGTATGACGATTTGGACGATAATATTGGGATTGTAATGCCTATCCTTACAGAATGTGATGTGGATGAGGATTTTACAGATGGTATAGATAAAGTAGGGAATGTGGTTCCTATTCTTCCGTTGAGGAATATGGTACTTTTTCCGGGAGTAGCCATGCCGGTCATTGTCGGCAGGCCTAAATCTATGCGTCTGATAAAAGAGGCTGTTCACAATAAATCTTTGATCGGTGTTGTCTGTCAGAAAGAAGTGAACACGGAGGATCCGGAGTATAATGATTTGTATACGACCGGTGTAATCGCAGATATTGTCCGTGTACTTGAAATGCCGGATGGTACGACAACGGTGATTCTGCAAGGAAAGAAACGTTTCTCCCTGGATGCTCTGGAAGAAACAGAACCCTATCTGAAAGGAAAAATAACTTTGCTGGAAGATAGGATGCCGGATAAGACCGACCGTGAGTTTGAGGCGCTTATCTCAACGATCAAAGATCTGACAATTAAAATGTTGGGTTCGATGAGCGAGCCGCCGCGTGATTTGATCTTCTCCATAAAGAATAATAAGAATGTCCTTTATCTGGTCAACTTCTCCTGTAGCAACATCCCCAGCGGAGCTTCAGAAAAGCAGGAACTTCTGTTGATCGGCGACCTGAAGGATCGTGCTTATCGTTTGTTGTTTATTCTGAATCGTGAATATCAGCTGGTAGAACTGAAGGCTTCTATCCAAATGAAAACACATGAAGATATAAACCAGCAGCAACGGGAATATTTCCTGCAGCAGCAGATCAAGACTATTCAGGAAGAACTGGGTGGAAATATAAACGAACTGGAAATAAAAGAGTTACGGGAAAAGGCCAGAAAGAAAAAATGGCCGGCTTCTGTTGCTGAGATATTTGAGAAAGAGGTGCGTAAGCTGGAACGTTTGCATCCGCAATCGCCTGACTTCTCCATACAGACACAATATGTGCAGACGATCGTTAATTTGCCGTGGAATGAATACAGTAAAGATAACTTCAACCTGGTACATGCCCAGAAGGTTCTTGACCGTGATCATTACGGACTGGAAAAGGTAAAGGAACGTATCATCGAGCATTTGGCGGTCTTGAAGCTGAAAGGAGACATGAAGTCGCCGATTATCTGTTTGTACGGACCTCCGGGAGTGGGTAAAACTTCGCTGGGTAAATCTGTCGCTGAAGCGTTGCACCGTAAATATGTGCGTATATCGTTAGGCGGTCTGCATGATGAAGCAGAGATACGCGGTCATCGTCGTACGTATATAGGGGCTATGAGTGGCCGTATTATTCAAAATATCCAAAAGTCGGGAAGCTCGAATCCTGTGTTTATCCTGGATGAAATAGATAAAGTAACGAATGATTTCAAAGGTGATCCTGCTTCTGCCTTACTGGAAGTCCTGGATCCGGAACAGAACTCCGCTTTCCACGATAACTATCTGGATATCGATTATGATTTGAGTAAAGTCATGTTTATCGCTACGGCAAACAATTTGAATACGATTTCACAGCCTTTGCTGGATCGTATGGAGTTGATTGAAGTGAGCGGATATATCCTGGAAGAAAAAGTAGAGATCGCTGCCCGTCATTTGGTACCGAAGCAACTGGAAGCTCATGGCCTTAGTAAAGGCAAGGTGAAGTTTCCTAAAAAGACTTTGCAGGTTATTGTCGAATCATATACCCGTGAAAGCGGTGTCCGTGAACTGGATAAAAAGATTGCCAAGATCATGCGTAAACTGGCTCGTAAAGTCGCTTCCGACGAAGCTATCCCATCGCAGATCAAACCGGAAGATCTGCATGAATATCTGGGGCCGGTAGAATACAGTCGTGATAAATATCAGGGGAATGAATATGCCGGTGTTGTAACCGGATTGGCGTGGACCGCTGTAGGAGGAGAGATCCTTTTCGTGGAATCCAGCCTGAGCCGGGGAAAAGGGTCGAAGTTAACTTTGACAGGTAACTTAGGGGATGTAATGAAAGAATCTGCCATGTTGGCACTTGAGTATATCCATGCCCATGCCTCTGTCTTCAATATAAATGAGGATTTGTTCGAAAACTGGAATGTACATATCCATGTTCCTGAAGGAGCGATCCCGAAAGACGGGCCCAGTGCCGGTGTGACCATGGTTACGTCTTTGGTATCGGCATTTACACAGCGTAAGGTACGGAAGAATCTGGCAATGACCGGAGAGATTACATTGCGTGGTAAGGTGCTTCCGGTTGGAGGTATCAAGGAAAAGATCCTGGCTGCCAAACGGGCAGGTATCAAGGAACTGATTCTTTGCAAGGAAAACCAAAAGGATATCGAAGAGATCAAAGCGGATTATGTAAAAGGATTGACTTTCCATTATGTGGAAGATATCCATCAAGTGATCGATCTTGCCTTGTTAAAGGAAAAAGTAGATAATCCGTTATTCTGATAGTTATCATGACGGATCAAATCCGTCATGACTAAATAAAAAAGCCGATGTAAATCAATTTATACATCGGCTTTTTTATTACTGATTGATTTTTATTCAGCTTTTTCTTCAGCGCTGGTTTCTGTTTCAGCTGTTGCTTCTTCAGCGACAGGTTCTTCCTCCGGTGTGAAGTCTGTGATTTCAGCTCCGATCAGGATGTTATACCATGTCAGCAATTTTTTGATATCGCTCGGATATACTCTTTCGCGGTCAAAATCAGGTAAAACTTCAGCAAAATAAGTACGCAATGCCTTTGTGTCGGAAGGTACTGTTACTTTGGCTCCGTTTTCTTTATTTTTTACGCTGGTAAGCACTTCGTGCAAAGGAACTTCAGTCTCGTTCGTGTAAATAGCGATATCACCAAGCGAGATCACTTTATCTTTTGCATAAGCTGGTACTCTTTTTTTATCTGTCAGCGATTCGACAATCAGCATGTTCTTTCCGTGGGAAACCAATCTAAATAATCCCGGTTTTCCCGAAATAGACAAAATAGTCTTCAACATAATCTTTGTTTTCTAATAGTGTTAAACTTTAAAGCTGCAAATGTAGCATAACTATACGATTTATTCCTATAAAGACGCCAGAAATTTTTCAACCTGGGGCAGTAAAGCCTGCTTATCGTCATTGTAGATAACATAATCGGACCAGTCTCTTTTTGTTTCATCCGGCAGTTGGTTCTCAATACGGCGAATGATTTCTTCCCGGGCAGTATTATCCCGTGAAACCGCCCGTTCGATACGGATCTCCCGGGGGGCATATACCATCAGGCTTTTGTCAACGACTTTGTTGAAGCCCGACTCGAAGAGAATTGCCGATTCGATAGCACATATGGGGCTGGCCTGAGCTTTTGTCCAGGCGGAAAAATGATTGTTCACTTCCGGATGGATAATGGCGTTTACCTGTTGAAGATATTCCGGATTAGTGAATATATGGGAAGCCAGTAGCTTCTTGTTCAGTCCTTTGTCGGTATAAAGGTCGTCTCCGAACAAAGCAGTGAGCTTTTCTTTGATTGCCGGTGATGTTTCGGTCAGAATCTTACTCTCCGTGTCAGCTACGTAGACCGGTATTCCATACAGGTTCAGCAAGGAAGCAATGACCGATTTGCCACTTCCTATACCACCGGTTATTCCGATTTTGATCATTGAAGGTTGTTTTGTTCCAGGATGAATTCTATTTTGTCCGGGACAAGCGTTGTGGTGGTTACCCAATCCGGCTTTTTCGTCAGTTGGATTGGTAGGGTACCCGACACGTTTTGTTCCAGATCTTTAAATGAAAATTTGATCTCAAATGCGTCTTCCGATAAGTCCTTGAACCGGGATAATGGAATACTGCATGTAACTTTTGCTACAGACGGGAAAGTACGCAATGTATAGTGCGAAGGTAAATCCGTACAAAGAACCGGTATTTCCAGTGTTTTTTCCGTAAATTCCTCTATAGGAATCGTGATGGTAACGCTCGTCGGGTCATAAGTCGCTTCGCTGACCTTTTGCAGTTGTACCGTCTTGGTGATTGTTTTGTTGCCTTTTTTTATTTCAGTAAATACCGTTTTAGCCTGGTTCAGGGTATCCAGTACTACATCACTGGCATATACACTGATATTCATCGGTGAGATCGTTATGCTTCCGGATACGTGGAAACCTGGATTTGTCTGGATTGTCCCGTTGAAAACCACCGGGATATCTTTCTTGATGCGTTTACTGTAAGGCGCTTCAATGTGCTGAGGTTCGAAACCTACCAGCGAAGTGGTTGCCAGCAATTGTTTTTGGATATCGTTCTCAATCGCTTTTTTCGCAATGGATAAAGAGCCGCTTTTCTCTGCCTGATTTTTCATGTTCATTTCGATCGGGGCAAACGATCTCCCGAAGGAATAGTTCAGCAGAACACTTCCTTTATCTTTTACTTTAGCAATCACCTCCTGCGGAGGCGTTTCCGTAAAAGAAATATCGGGTGGGATATTCTTATATCTGACCGGTATGTTGATCTCTATTTCGTATTCCTGCTGAAGGCTCTGCAATAGCCAAAAGCCTAATGACAGTAGTACAAAAAAGAAAAAGATTAATGCTTCTTTCCATCTCTGACGACGCAGAAAAGCATTAATCTTCATCCGGGCAGACTTGAATGATTGATTTATATTATCAAGCTGCGGCATATTTGTTGTTCCTTATTTTTGCTGTGCGTCTTCTGATGAAGCAAAGATAGAAGTTTTATCGACACGGATACGTACTCCGTCTGAAATTTCTATCAGCATATAAGTGTCACCGATTTCTTTAATCTTTCCGTAGATACCTCCGGCTGTAATCACTTTATCACCAGCTTTCAACGCTTCACGCGATTTTTGGATCTCTTTCTGCTTTTTCTGTTGCGGACGGATCATAAAGAAATAGAAGATCGCAACGATAACCACCATCATTAGGATGCCTGACCACTGTGACTGGCCTCCGGCAGCCTGAAGTAAAATACTAACTAAGCTCATAATTAATTATATTCATTTATAAATTTGTACCAAGTTGACTAGCTACAAATGTAAGTATAATAATTAGTCTTTAAGCAATACCTTTTCTTTTTTTAACTCGGATACGATAGAATCTAATATACCGTTGATAAATACTCCGCTCTTTGGCGTACTGTAATATTTTGCAATGTCGATATATTCGTTCAGTGTGACGTTGATAGGTATTGACGGGAATGTCATGATCTCTGCCAGTGCAACCTGCATGATGATCAAGTCCATATTGGCAATACGTTCAGCTTCCCAGTTCTTCATATGCTTGTTGATGCGTTCGCGATATTCAGCGCCTTTCAACAAAGACTGGCGGAACAGTTTAATTGCAAACGACTGGTCTTCCAGATCTTTGAACATCGGCAACAGTTTCTGCTTGCTTCCGCTTTTTTCCTCAAATTGCTTGATCGTTTTTAATGTAAACGTTTCGACGATTCCGATATCGTCGTTCCAGTAGATGCTTTTGTCTTCCAGGTAATCTTCGATAACTTCATTACCACAGATTAACTTTTTGAATACGGCACGCCAGAATTCCTTGTCTGTTTCGTACGAATCGTTCTCGTTGTCCAGATATTCGTTGTACAAATCCGAAGCCAGGATTATATCCAATACATTCTTGATGAAGTCTTCGTCGTTAACCCATGACAACCCTTGTTCTGCTACATATTTTTGGAGAGCTTCGTTTTCTGCCACCTGGGCGGTGAAACGGTTATCCACCAAACGGGTATTGGGGTTCAATTCGGCATAAGTCGGCATGTACTTGCTTTTTTTAGCGTCGAGTGTCCGTCTTTGCAGGTTAGTGACTTCGATAATAAGAAGAAGGAAATAGTGATATAAGTCATACGACTTCCGTAAGCTGAAAAGCAATTCATTTTCCGCTACTTTGAGGTCATTGTTTCCGTTTTGATAGAATGAGTAAACTATCTGTAAAACTTTAATGCGGATTAAAATTCTGTTGATCATCGTTTGAAGGAACTACTTTATTATAAATTAGGATGCAAAGGTAGTCAATCTTTTGATAAAAGTGCCTCGCTTTATTTAATTTTACATGTGTTAGGCGTTATTTTACACTTTCAAACGTAAAATGAGATATTTTGATGCGTTAAAATAGTTGTTGTTTAAAAAAAAATGCACATATTTGAAGCAAGTTATGAATATTGGGTGGGTTTTTAACAAATGTTGGCTAATATGGATGAGTCGGTGAAGAAAATACAGGTTGAAGGTGGCGATAAAGAGATTTTGTACTCTAAAGCCATAAAAGCAGGTAAGCGGATCTATTATCTGGATGTGAAGAAAAACTTGAAAGACGATTTGTTCCTGGCGGTGACCGAAAGTAAAAAGGTACAGCCTAAGAACGGAACACAGGTATCTTTCGAGAAACATAAGATTTTCCTTTATAAGGAGGATTTTGAAAAGTTTATGGAGGGTATGAATGATGTGATCAATTACATCAAACAACGAAACTCCGAAGATCAAAAAGCACAGGCCCCGGATGCTGAGACAAATACAGACGATGGTTCGGATGAGATAAAGCTGGATATCGATTTCTAAAGAGGGGGAAAAATAATAACGGACTGTTTTTCTGATAAAGAAAAAACAGTCCGTTATCTTTTATAGGTAGCCTGTTGCCAGGTTTGCCTATTTCCTGCGGTTTAAGCCGGATGAATTGCTTCTGTAGGACAAGCGTCAGCACAAGTGCCACAATCTGTACACATTTCAGGATCGATATGATAGATATCACCTTCCGAAATTGCTCCTACCGGACACTCGTCGATGCAAGTACCACAAGCAATACAATCTTCACTAATTAAATAAGCCATTTTCTTAAACGTTTAAATTGATAACTATTAGTTGGTGCAAAAATAGAGTTTTATTTGTATTTCTGCAATAAGTTCTGATCTTTTTCGTTATTATTCAAAATTGATTGAGAGTTGAGACGTCTATTATTTTTATTATTGATATGTAGTCTTGCCATTCCTGGTGTGATGGCACAGAAAGAGAAGGTTAAGAATCAGCCGTATGCCGACTTGAAGTGGGTTCATTTGGGATTCCATGTCGGATTGCATGCGCAGGATTTGTTATTGACCAATACCGGTGTGGCAACCGACGGTGAGACATGGTTTGCTGAAATTCCCAGTTATTCACCCGGATTCAGTGTCGGTGTGATAGGGGATATGTATCTGAATCCTTATTTTAATCTGCGTTTTATACCTACGGTGCATTTCGGAGATAAAAAGTTTCTGTTCCGCGAACAAGCTACCGGCGAAGAGTTCACTACTTCTGTTCGTTCCACGATCCTGAGCTTTCCTCTGAGTGTGAAATATTCAGCCCTCCGTTTGAATAACTATCGTCCTTATCTGATTGGCGGTATATTCGGAGCAATGGACCTCGGACGTAAGAAAGGAATGCCGGTCTTATTGAAAGGGGCCGATTTTGGTTTGGAATTCGGTATAGGATGTGATATTTACCTGCCGTTCTTCAAGCTCTGTCCTGAATTGAAGTTTAGTTTCGGACTGGTCGACCTGCTACAGAAAGACCGTAGTGACCTGACGGATAAAGATCTTATCAAATATCCGAATGCATTATCGAAAGCGACTTCCCGTATGGTTTCGCTGACGTTTAATTTCGAATAAATAGTTCTATATAAATGTAGGCGGCAGGGGCAGCCAGCATCAGGCTGTCGAACCGGTCGAGCATTCCGCCGTGGCCGGGGAGTACGTTCCCCGAGTCTTTTACACCCAGTGTGCGTTTCAACAGCGATTCGATCAAATCTCCCCAGGTGCCGAACAGGACAACGGTAGCTGATAATCCCAGCCAATTGTACCAGCTTACTTCCGGTGCATACCATGCCAGTGCTTGTGAAGCACTCAATACGACAGCCAGGCCTCCGAAGAATCCTTCCCATGACTTTTTAGGGGAAATTCGTTCAAACAATTTCCTCTTCCCGATCATCGAACCGACCAGATAGGCTCCGGTATCGTTCAACCAGATGAAAATGAAAATAGCCATAATAAATAATGGAGAATAAACGATCTGCCCCGGAGTATCCGGCAGGGCTGCTATAAAGTTCAGCATCGAAAATGTCCCGGCACAATAGACCTGTGCAAAAATGGTAAATGCCCAGTTATTGATCGGGTTCGGGGCTTTGTAGTATAATTCGGCAACTAGTGTATATATAAGGAATAGGAGATAAGGCAGGAAGACTACACCGTCGGCCAGTTGGTTGGTGTAGGCAAAAGTGGCAGCGAATAAATAAGCCCCTCCCAATGAAGATATAGTCCGTTTGATGGAGGCCTCTTCATAATGTTTCACTAAACCGTAAAATTCCCATAAAGTCAATCCGGTAATTAAGCCGAATACAACAAGGAAAGAGATTGGATGGTAGCAAATAGCTCCCACTAGGATCGCAACGAAAATTATACCGGTAAGCGCCCGTTTTATCAGATTTTTCAATACTGTATCGTTTTGTTCGTTTGTTGATTTATTTTTCGTGCAAAGATAAAGAATAAATCTAAATATATACAGAGAGACCGGGCAGTTCTTTCTTGAAGAATACTGTCCGGTCTCTTTTTATTTATCGGATAAATGTTTGTCAGGCAATATTGTCAGTCTCACTGACATTCGCTGTAACAGCCTGGACCTTATTATCGGTTGATTGGCAGTCTGTATCTTCCGGCTTTTTATCGTCGGAAGCCTGTTTCTCATTATTCGCCTTTTCCTGTAGCTCCAGGATTTCCTGTGAGCGTGAGATCCAGGCCCGTTTACCAAAGATATGCTCCACATCTTCCGTATAGATCACTTCCCGTTCGAGTAGAACCTGTGCCAGTTGGTTGTGTCCTTCTGCATTTTCTGACAGGATTTTCTTTGCACGTTCATATTGTTCGTTGATGATCTTTTGTACTTCCTGGTCGATCATGCGGGATGTCTCTTCACTGTATGGTTTAGTGAATCCCCAGTCCTGACCGGTTGAATCGTAATAATTCAGGTTCGGAAGTTTATCACTCATACCGAAATAAACCACCATGGCATATGCCTGTTTGGTTACACGCTCCAGGTCGTTGGATGCACCGGTCGAGATCTTACCGAGGAACAATTCTTCGGCAGCACGTCCGCCCAGTGTTGCACACATTTCGTCGAGCAATTGTTCGCGCGTAGTGATCTGACGTTCTTCCGGCAGATACCAGGCAGCTCCAAGAGCTTTACCTCGCGGTACAATCGTTACCTTTACCAACGGGTTGGCATGTTCAAGCAGCCAGCTCAATGTGGCATGTCCGGCTTCGTGGTTGGCGATGCTGTTGCGTTCGTCAGCTGTAGTTATTTTAGTCCGTTTTTCCAGACCGCCGACAATACGGTCTACAGCATTCATGAAATCTTCTTTTTGTACAAATTTCTTTCCGCTACGGGCTGCGATTAAGGCTGCTTCATTACAAACATTGGCAATATCGGCACCTGAGAATCCCGGAGTCTGGCGAGCCAGAAATTCAGCATCGACACTTTCGTCTATTTTGATCGGGCGTAAATGTACGCCGAATATTTCTTTACGTTCATTCAGGTCGGGCAATTCCACATGGATCTGACGGTCGAAACGTCCTGCACGCAGTAAAGCCTTATCCAGAATATCGGCGCGGTTGGTTGCTGCCAGGATAATCACACCGCTGTTTGAACCGAAACCGTCCATTTCTGTCAGCAACTGGTTCAGGGTATTCTCACGCTCGTCGTTACTGTTCATGTTTACGTTTTTGCCACGGGCACGACCTACGGCATCAATTTCATCGATGAACACGATGCAAGGCGACTTCTCTTTAGCCTGGCGGAACAAGTCACGAACACGTGATGCACCCACGCCGACAAACATTTCAACGAAGTCTGAACCCGACAGTGAGAAAAACGGAACATCCGCTTCACCTGCTACAGCCTTTGCCAGCAACGTTTTACCTGTTCCCGGAGGACCTACCAAGAGAGCTCCCTTCGGAATTTTACCACCCAGTTCCGTATATTTTTCAGGATTTTTGAGGAACGAAACGATTTCTTCCACTTCCTGTTTGGCCTCTGACAAACCTGCTACATCTTTAAATGTCACTTTCCGGTCATTATCTTTGTCAAAGAGTTGTGCTTTCGCTTTGCCGACACTGAATACTCCACCTGGACCACCGCCTGCACCGCCGGACATTCTTCTCATCAGGAAAATCCATACGGCAATGATCAGGATGATCGGTCCGAAAGAAACCAAAAAGTTCCATATGGCATCATCTCCTTCTTCGAAGCGCACTTGTGTGTCGACATGATTATCTGTCACCGCTTTATCGTAAAAATCGGAAAATTTGTCTGCAGATGGTATCTTTACGTATACTTTCGGGTTAGTCCCCAGTGCAGTGCTGTCACTTTTAAATACCAATCCTTTCTTTCCGCTTTTAACGGTGGCTTCAACCAGATTTTTCTTGTTGTAGACAACCATTTTGTCAAACACATTCTCCTGAGCCAGCTTTTGGAATTCAGTCCATCCCAGCTCTTTCGATGCCGAGGAGTCGTTTGTCAGGTATAACGCAAAAAGCATTATGAATATTAGCCCGTACATCCAATACAGGTTAAACCGGAACATTTTAGGCTTATTGTTCTTCGGCGCTTTATTAAACATGTCGTTTTTATTTTCCATACTTTGAATTCGATAATATTAACCCGGCTTAATCGAGATCCGGTATCTGCGTGACTTTAACGTCCGACCACAGTGTTTCCAGATTATAGAACTCGCGTTGTTCCGGTAAGAATATGTGTACAAGAACCGTGCCATAATCCATTCCTATCCACTCGGCACTTTGGTTGCCGTCAACAGACAATGGCTTTTCTCCAGCCTCTCTACGTGCAAAATCCCATACTGAATCAGATAGGGCCGACACTTGGGTGGGGGTGCTACCTTCACAGATCACCATGTATTGGCAAATCGCTCCGGGTATCTGGGTTAAATCTACGGTTACAATATTTTTGCCTTTTTTATCTTGCAGGCCTTCTACAATTGTTTTTACTAATTCGTTTGTTTGATCCATTTATTTTTTATTGAATAATTTTCGAAGTTGCAAATATACTCCTTAATTTATTATCTGCATCCTTTCTCTCTTTAATATATGTATAAACCCTGTAATTTCAAAACAGGAGAAAAAGAAAAATGTTTATTTTGATGAAATTTTTTTGCAAAATATTTGCAAGAATAAAAAATGTCCGTATCTTTGCACCCGTAATCGAGAAACATACTACTCGAAGCTACAAAAACTGTTCTATGGTGTAATGGTAACACGTCAGATTCTGGTCCTGAAATTCCAGGTTCGAGCCCTGGTAGAACAACAAGAAAGGTTTGAAATTCATTTTTCAAACCTTTTTTTTGTTTTTATTCTTCACTTCCTTTTCCCCATCTGAAACCGATGCAATCAAGCAAATGGATACGTTCGCTGCTGAGTTTGTTTCTTCTTTTCAGATAAGCCATTCTCATCCACCACGAGTATAGAGATTCTTCTATCGGATCTTCGGATTTGACACGGGGGTATCTTTTTTTGCTTGCTGTGAATTCACAAAATTCGTGATATCTTTCGATCCATATTCTGTTGACCCGCTCCGGAGAACGTCCGTTGTTGCCATAACTGCCGGTCCAGTCGAAGCCCAGATCATTCAATTTTTTGATCTGTCTGGAAGTCAGCGTGACGCTTGTGTCCGTCTGATTTTTGTAAGCCCTCATTTTGCTGCACCATTTGGCCAGTTTCGTTTCTTCCGGATCTTTAGTGTGGACAGGCCAGTGCCCCGTATTGTTATAGAACTCCTTCACCAGATCGAAAGATTCCTTCCATGTCCTTCTCGATGTATATGAATCCCAGCGAAAGCCGATAGCATCCAACAATTTGATACGTTTTTTATTTAGTTTGTATTTAGGCGTGTTTTTTCTGGTGATCCGTTGTGCCAGACACCAGTGGAAAAGCCTGAGTTCTTCCGGGTCTGTTGTTTTGTTGGAAGGCCATCGCTTTTCTCTTTCTATAAATTCCTTTACATTCTCGTAATTAGTCAACCACTGTTCTTCCTTTTTCTGAGTCTTCTCTACGTCGATCCTGTCGATTAATTGGATCTGTTTTTCTGTAAGCTTTTCCGGAGTATGATTTCTGATAAATCTATATCTGATAATCCATTCAGCCAAATGTCTCTCTTTTTCATTTTTTGATGTAAGCATAGGCCATCTGTTGTTCTTTTCGTAAAAAGCAACAACGGCATTCTGTTTGGTATTTCTTTTCTTCTTTCTCCTTTTCATATACTAGCGACTCTTGAACGACTTTATCCTCCTCAAAGATATTCAAATATTTGATTTCTAGTGATATCATTTAATATCATTTTGACAGAATGTTATTTTACCCCTGTTTTCTCTAGGTTTTATAGGAGATATTCACGTCTGTTTTCAAAATATCCGTTTCTCACGAGGGAAAATGAATACAAATGGTTTTTGTTTGATTGTTTGGGCTAACATATTGAGAGTGGTTAATGGAAATTCTCCATTTATCTTACAAAGTGAATGGCAAGCAAAGGTATCAGGTATTATATTAGGTAAGCTTTATGGTACAAAATTCCCCAACCGTAAACTTTTTATCCGGAAGTTTACGGTTGGGGGATTGAATTTATCAGATATGATTGATTAATTCTGTTCTTTCAGGATTACATCGTGTGCACCGCCTTCTACGATACTTGTTGAGGAAACCAATGTAATCTTAGCACTTCTCTGCAAAGCGGGGATTGTGATAGCACCACAACTGCACATAGTTGATTTGATCTTGCCTAACGTCAGATTCAGATTGTCTTTCATCTTACCGGCATAAGGAACGTAACTGTCTACACCTTCTTCAAATTTCAGTGAAGCAGTTCCTCCCATATCGTAACGTTGCCAGTTTTGGGCACGGTTTGAACCTTCTCCCCAATATTCTTTTACGAAATTATTTCCGATACGCAGTTTCTTTGTAGGTGATTCGTCGAAACGGGCAAAATAACGTCCCATCATCAAGAAGTCAGCACCCATTGCCAATGCCAGTACCATGTGATAATCGTGTACCAGACCACCGTCACTACAGATAGGAATATAAATGCCTGTCTTTTCCTTGTATTCGTCGCGAGCTTGCGCAACATCGATCAGGGCTGTAGCCTGTCCGCGCCCGATACCTTTCTGTTCACGTGTGATACAGATGGAGCCGCCGCCGATACCGACTTTGATAAAATCAGCTCCAGCTTCTACCAAATATAAAAATCCTTCTCTGTCTACCACGTTTCCGGCTCCGACCTTTACTTTGTCGCCATATTCCTTCTTGATCCATTTCAGTGTTTCATATTGCCATTCGGAATAACCGTCTGAAGAGTCGATACACAATACATCCACACCGGCTTCAACCAGGGCAGGGACGCGTTCCGTATAGTCGCGGGTATTGATACCTGCACCAACCAGCAATTTCTTGTCAGCACCGGATATCTCGTTCGGATTCTCGCGGTGGCTGTCATAATCCTTGCGGAATACGAAATATGCCAGGTTCTGGTCTTTGTCTATGATCGGAAGTGTATTCAGTTTATGATCCCAGATGATTTGGTTGGCTTCTTTCAGCGTGATACCGACTTCGCCGACGATCAGCTTGGAGAAAGGAGTCATAAATTCTTTTACTTTTGTGGAAGGATCGTCTTTTTCTGCACGATAGTCGCGGCTGGTAACCAACCCCAGCAGTTTACCGTTAGGGGTTCCGTCGTCGGTGATACCGATTGTGGAATGTTCTGTCTTGTTCACCAGGTCGATCACGTCGGCCAGTGTGTTTTCGGGTGTCAGATTGGAATCGCTGGTAACAAAACCTGCTTTGAATTTCTTTACTCTTCTAACCATTTCAGCCTGGCTTTCAATAGGCTGTGAACCGAAAATGAAGGAAAGACCACCGTTGCGGGCGAGTTCAATTGCCAGTTCCGGACCGGATACCGATTGCATGATTGCTGATACAAACGGGATATTTAATTCGATAGATGACTTATCGCCAACATTGTGTTTGACAAGCGAAGTTTTTAAAGATACGTTTGTTGGCACACATTGTTTTGTAGTCAGACCGGGAATAAGAAGGTATTCACCGAAGGTTCTAGATACATCGTTTAAGTAAACTGCCATATGATTAATATTTACTGGATGAATTTTTGTGCAAAAGTACTGAATTCTGTTCAGATATGTTTTATATATAACCATTTTTCATACGAATAAAAAGGGGTATTATAGAGTGAGGGGGGATGCCGGAACTTTTTCAATGGCTCAAATGTTATATATGTGAATTAAAGAGGAGGAATATTTTATGAAAATGGTAGTAGATAAGGCGAACTCTCGCGGATATGCAAACCACGGCTGGCTGAAAACATATCATACATTTAGTTTTGCCAATTATTACAACCCTAAAAGAGTACATTTCGGAAAGTTGCGTGTCTTGAATGATGATACGGTTGCACCGCGTGAAGGTTTTGATACACACCCGCATAAGAATATGGAAGTTATCTCTATACCGCTGAATGGTTATTTGCGGCATGGTGACAGTATACAAAATAGCGAAACGATTACTCCGGGAGATATACAGGTGATGAGTGCCGGTACGGGTATTTTCCACAGCGAGTTTAATGACAGTGCTGAACAGCAACTGGAGTTTCTGCAGATATGGATTTTCCCACGTGAAGAGAATACCAAGCCGAAGTACAACAATTACGATGTACGTCCTTTGTTGAAAAAGAATGAGTTATCTCTGATCCTTTCACCAGACGGTGAAACACCGGCGGCGATCAATCAGGATGCCTGGTTCTCGTTGGGGACATTGGATGCCGGACAGATCAAGGAGTATAAACTTCATAAAAAAGAGACAGGCGTGTATCTTTTCGTTATCGAAGGAGAAGTGGAGGTGAATAACACCACCTTATCCAAGCGGGATGGTGCCGGCTTCTATGATACTGACAGTATTACAATAGAAGTTCTGAAGGATGCGAAAGTCTTATTGATGGAAGTCCCGATGAATTGATTTTTTGGATCTTTTGGTTAATATGGATATGAAGGAGGTATGTTGTAACGGCATACCTCCTTCTGTTTTTTTAGTAGTCTCTGTCGGATAGAAAATCGATCATTCGAAGAATAGCACGGCTACAGGCCGGACAGAACGGGGCGTAATCGCGCATCATGCAATGATCCATCGGTCGGTAAATTCCTTTGGATATGTAGCCGCCTCCTTCAAATACACCGGGCTTGTCTTTATACGTAGCGTTCAGGGGTGTTGGAACAGGGGTATTGGTGGGTAACAAATCTTTCCACTTGCTGTCAAAATCGACCAGTGTGGTGATATTGGGTTCCCAGGGCTCGTATTCCAGATTGTAGAAATCCTGATAGGCTACTTCGGAAGAGAAATACTCGTCTGCCAGTCCGGCGAAACTATGTCCGAACTCATGGACGAAAACATGCTGCGTTTTTTCGTTATCAGCTGTTCCCATTGCATAGAAATTATACATGCCGCCTCCGCCGTATGTGTCCGTATTGACTAGCAGGAATATAGCATCGCAGGGAACATTCCATACGGCATCGCGGATGGATTTCATATCCGGTGTCGTTAGATAGCGGTCGACTCCGAATGTGTAATATCCGGAATTCAAAGCCGTGTTCTTGTAAATACCTTTGCCGGAAATATCGGTTCCTTTATCTTCTGAAATGAGATTTACAGCCCATACATTAAAGTCTTCCCGGCGTGTAGTATAGGGTGGTGTCTGAAATAATGTTTCAGTGAACTTCTTTGCATCGGCTACAAATTTTTCCTGATCGTCTGCGGTGTAACCTTCTGCAATGAAGACCAAGTCGACCTTTTCTTTAGAATCTCCTTTATATTGGATTTGAGTCACTTTATTGTCTTTCAGTTTACCTCGGTCGATAAAAATACTGGTCGGGTCGATATCCATTTTTAACAGGGAATGAAATTGCATATCCGCTTTGTCGCGTGCTGTGATTTCGACAACGACTGTTGTTTTCGGATAGGGCACTGAGATACTGTTTATCCATGATTGAGTTTCCGTTTTAGCTTGTTCTGTGCTACGCCATTCTTCAAAAAGTGTGTTGAAGCCGCGCGAATAGATCAATTCGTTATTTGATTTGTCATATATATTGACATAATACCCTCCGTAATTGAATTTGTCGATCAAATTTTTCACGGGACCTCCCCATACAGGTTCTTCCCGCAGTTGCTGTATGGCTGCTGCCTGGAACTGTGTATTTCCGCTTAATGCGAAATCTATCCGCAGGCTTTTGATGGTGAAGTATTTGTCGAACTCATTTTGTGCCAGGCATGTAAGGCTACAAAAACAGGCGATTAGAAGCAGGGAAATTTGTGTTCTCATATTTTTAGTGTTTTATCAGGTGTGATTTGTACGCACAAATATAGTATAAAAAATTAATCCCGGGAAGGACTCCCGGGATTAACCCTCTTCTCTTAGTTATGATGGAACTTTGCACCATCTCACGGCGTATCCCTTATCGCCCTCCTTTTGACTAAATTATTACCTATTATTTATAACACTACATGATTCTGTAGCAAAGTTCGCTTATTCGTTTACCCTTGCCAAACTTATCTGATGGATAATATCTATGAGGCGATAGACTGTATTTATAGGAAGAATTATTCTTTCATAAATTCTGACGGGGTTTTCCCATACTGCTTCTGGAAACAGGTTGAGAAATAAGCCGGCGAAGAAAAACCGGTTTGGAATGCTATTTCGTTGATGCGGCTTTCTCCTTTTTCCATAAGCTGGACCGCTTTTTTTAATCGGGTTACTTTGATAAAGTCGACCGGGGACAGGCCCGATAGCCCTTTTACTTTCCGGTACAGGCTGGATGTACTCATTCCCATTTCCGTGGCCAGCATTTCTACACCCATCGCTTCGTTGGTGATATGTTCTTCCAGATAATTGCTGAGTTTACGGAGGAAAAGATCATCAACTGTGGAGACAGCCAATGTGGTTGCCGGAGTTGCCGGAGTTTCTTTATATGTTTTGGTCAGCATTTCCCGGCTTTTCAGCAAGTTGGCGACCTGGGCAACCAGCAATTCTATCGAGAAAGGCTTTTCCATATAGGCATCAGCCCCGTTATTCAACCCTTTTAACCGGGATTGCAGATTATGCTGGGCAGTCAGCAGAATGAAGGGAATATGGCTGTAGTCGATATCGTTCTTGACTCTGTTGCATAGTTCAAAACCATCCATAACAGGCATCATGACATCACTGATGATCAGGTTGACCGTATGATCTTTTAAAAGAGTAACAGCCTCTTTTCCGTTGGCTGCTTCCCAGACCCGGTATGTTTCTGCCAGCTCTTTCGCAATGAACCGGCGCATATCTTCCTGGTCTTCTACGATCAGGACTGCCGGTTTTGCTGTATCTCTATCGTCGTCATTATCAACGACAGTATTTTCCGTATTCTTTTCGGATGATAATAAATAACAGTCTTCCTGCTTTTTGGGTAAGGTAAGTGTGAACCGGTTCATTCTTTCCGGAGTCTGAGTATAGGTAAGTGAACCATTGTGGAATTCGGCCAACGAACGGGCGAGAGAAAGACCGATACCGCTTCCCTGTTGGTGTTCTGTTTCTTTCAAGCGGTAGAAAGGAGTGAAGATATTTTCTTTTTCAGTGGCAGGTATAAGCATGCCGTCATTAGTTACGGAAATGATAAATTCGTTCTTGTCCTCCTGTATCTGTAATTGCAGAGCGAGATACTTGTCTGAATATTTTATGGCATTGGTCAGCAGGTTATTCATTATCTTGGAGAAAGCCTCCCGATCGATAAAGGCGGAAAATGTTTCATCGGAAATGTCGCAGGCAAATGTTTTATCCTCATGCTCCATAACAGGGAGGAAAGGTTGTAGGATTGTATGAAGCCAAAGGGGGATGTCCGTATTTACGTAATTCAGTTTGAATCCACGGCTTTCCGTTTTCCGGAAATCGAGTAACTGGTTGCTCAGATTCAATAACTGTTGCGTATTTTTTTCTATGATTTGCAGATTCTCCCTGGTCGACGGGTTGCCGTCGTTCGATTTGATGATCTTTTCCAATGGGGCTTTGATGAGGGTTAGCGGTGTCCGTATTTCATGCGTGATAAAAGTAAAGAACTGAATTTTGGCATCGTATAGTTCTTTTTCTTTTTTACTTTCGAACAAATCCTGGTTTATACGGTGTTTCTCTTCCAGTTTTGTTTTCTTGTAATTATAAAAGAGGACGATGCAGATAACAATAATCAGGGCGTAGACTAGAAAAGCCCAACCGGTAGCCCAGAAAGGCGGGGTGATGATGATCCGTAACGATTGTTCGTTATCCTGCCATATGCCACTGCTGTTGGTCGATTTCACTTTGAAAGTGTATTTTCCGGGAGAGAGATTGGCAAATGTGACGTTTTTATTCTGATTCATATAGATCCAGTCTTTATCGACACCTTCCAGTTTGTAGGCATAGCGGATTGCATCCGGTGAAGTATAGCTGAGGGCTATATACGACAGAGTAAAAGTAGAAGCATCGTAAGGTAATTTTAAAACTTTCCTGTCTTCGATAGAAGAGGAGGTGAGGTTATGCTTGTTTGCTTCATTATCAGGAAGGTCGATTCCGGTGATATACATAGGAGGGGTGAATATATCTTCTTTGAACCGGGACGGATTGAATGACAGCATCCCGTTAATGGTCCCCATATAAATTGTTCCGTCGGGGGCCTGGTAGGAAGAACTGTAGTTGAACTGTGTCTCATGCAGCCCGTCCTTATAGGTGAAGATTTGCATCCCGTAAGTTTCCGGATTGAACTTTACCAGTCCGTTCGCTGTGGATAACCAAAAATTATGAGAATCGTCTTCAACGATCCGGTAAATGATGTTACTGGGTAATCCGTCTTCGGCTGTGATCCGGTTGAACGATTTGGTCTCCCGGTTGAACAGGGATAATCCATTAACGGTAGTGATCCATATCCTGCCTTTTGAATCTTCAAAAACGGATGTCGTGTTATTGCTGCCGATGCTCTGTGGTTTGTTGATATCGGTGTTGTACTGCTCTGTTTTATTCTTTTCACGCAGGTAATGGTAAATACCGTTGGAGGTAGCAGCCCATATATCTCCGCGACTGTCTTCAAATATCTGTCTGGTCAGGGTGTAGATAGTATTCCATTGTGTAAAACTTTCTTTCTGCCTGTCGTAAGACAATATCCCGCTGCCGGTTCCTATCAGAAATTCGTCATTCTTTGTTTTGCAGAAGCAAAGAACGAAATTGTTATTCAGGGTATTATTTGTGTTTTCGCGTGAATAATGTTTGATGATCCTGCCGGTCGGGATATCCAGTACGTCGATCCCTTTATTGAATGTACCTACCCATAATTGATTACCGTCGGCCAGCAGTCCATGGATATTGGTGGCTGACAGGAGATGATTCGGATTGTTGTATGAATAATTTGTTATTTGTCCGTTTTGAGGATTGTAACAGTTGATGCCGTTATCTTCTGTCCCCAGCCATAGATTGCCATATTGGTCCGGTACGATTTCACGGATTGCGTTTCCGGGTAACTGGGGATGTGTCTTTCCTCCGATGAAATAGTTGAACCGATTATATTCTTTCGGCAGGTAACTGATGCCTCCAAAGAAAGAACCAGCCCACATGCCTCCTTCACGGTCACGGGTCAGTGAATAAACGGCATTGTCAGCGATGGCATATTCGTTTGTTAAGGATTTTCGCAGGTTAGTTACCGTCTGATCTAGTATATTATAAATGTAGATGCCTGATTCGGATGCGATCCAATAAGTCATTGTACTGAATGGGGTGATGGCACGTACCTGTATTTCCGGAATGATGTTTATCACACTCCGGTCCTGGTATTTATACAGCAGTAGTCCGGCTTGGTTGGTTCCTGCCAGAATACCTAAGTCTGGAATCTGGCAGATAGCCTGTATGATGGTCTGATTGTCGATCTGTTCTTCATTCAGAAGAGGGTGTTTCTGAAAATTGTCAGTTTCGGATTTGTATGTATACAAGGATTGACGGTCAGAGAACAGAGGATTTCCGTCTTCTGTCAAAGATATGAGAGCCGGGTAGAAATTGTTTTCTGCCGGATAGGTGTGGAAAGTAGTGTCCGATGGGTTGTACCGGACAATCCGGTTATAACCGATGAACCAGAGATGATGATCTTTGTCTTCCGTTACAGCGGAAAACGATTCCGGTACGTTCTGTCTGGGAGACAGCCGAAACGGTTGAAAGGTGTCTGTCTTGTAATCGTAATAACAGGTACCTCCGGCAGTAAATACCCAGATTTTTCCGTCCGAACTTTCAAAAAGATTCCCGATATGATCATTCGGCAGGCTGTTCGGATGAGAAGAATTATGTCTGTATATTTTAAATGTATGTCCGTCGAAACGGTTCAGCCCGTCTTCCGTACCAAACCACATGAATCCCCGCTGGTCTTGTAGTGAGCAATATACCGTATTATGCGATAATCCGTGCTTATTGTTGTAATGCCTGAAATGTGAGTTTTCAGAAACTCCCGGCAGACATATAAACAATAGCATTATATAGACGATTAGCAACGGTATTCTCTTCATATCAAATCATGATAGTGTTTCTCGAAGGCAAAGCTAATAAATAAAAAAAAACAATGATCATTTTGAATGATTATTGAAAGCTTATGCAGGAAAATTGAAAGTCCTTCTGCTTGAAAAAGCGTTCCTTTGTGTCAATAAAAACTACATGCCATGAAAAGGCGTACTTTAATATTTAAGAACATGAAAAAAACATTATTGGTATGTTGTGCTTTGGCACTGACTGTGTGTGCACAGGCTCAATGGAAGCCGGCGGGTGACAAGATCAAGACAAAATGGGCGGAACAAATCAACCCCAAGAATGTATTGCCCGAATATCCTCGTCCGCAACTGGAACGTACGGATTGGGTAAACTTGAACGGAGAATGGGAATATGCCATTAAGCCGAAGGGAGAGGTTGAACCAAAGTCGTTCGATGGAAATATACTGGTTCCTTTTGCTGTGGAATCTTCCTTGTCGGGGGTTCAGAAAGAAGTGGGGGATATGAATGAATTGTGGTATAAACGGACATTCTCTGTTCCGGCTAACTGGAAAAACAAGGATATTGTACTTAATTTCGGGGCGGTAGACTGGAAAGCGGATGTGTTTATCAATGATATTCTGATCGGTTCCCACCAGGGTGGATTTACTCCGTTCTCTTTCAACATCACCCCTTACTTGAATGGCAAGAATAACCAGAAACTGGTTGTACGTGTTTGGGACCCGAGTGATAAGGGATATCAACCACGAGGAAAACAAACTTCCAATCCGGAAGGTATCTGGTACACGCCTGTGACCGGAATCTGGCAGACCGTATGGTTGGAACCGGTGGCGACCAATCATATTACTTCTGTGAAGTCAATCCCGAATATCGATAATGGAACGATGAATGTAACAGTCGGTACATCTGTTCCTTGTAATACATCTATTGTAGAGGTTAATCTTCTCGATAAGGGACAGGTCGTTGCTTCAGCAAAAGGTATTCAAGGGAAAGAACTTCGTCTGGCTGTACAGAATCCTACGCTTTGGGATACCTCCAATCCGTATCTGTATGATATGAAGGTTTCTCTGGTAAAGGATGGTAAAGTCCTGGATAACGTGAAATCATATACTGCTTTCCGTAAAATTTCAGCAAAGAGAGATGCTAACGGTGTTATGCGTATGCAGTTGAATAATAAAAATTTGTTCCACTATGGTCCGCTAGACCAGGGATGGTGGCCTGACGGATTGTATACAGCTCCGACCGACGAGGCATTGCTTTATGATATCATTAAAACAAAAGAGTGGGGATTCAATATGATCCGTAAACATGTGAAGGTGGAACCGTCACGCTGGTATTATCATTGCGATAAAGAAGGTATCCTGGTTTGGCAGGATATGCCGAGCGGTGATATGGGAAACCACTGGGCTCCTCATACATATAACGGTGGTACGGATAAGAATCGTTCTGCAGCTTCTGTGGCAAACTATTATCAGGAATGGAAAGAGATTATGGATCTGTGTGTGTCTCATCCTTCCGTAGTCGTATGGGTTCCTTTCAATGAAGCATGGGGACAGTTCGATACGGAAAAAGTGACCGAATGGACAAAGGGGTACGATCCTTCCCGCCTGGTAAATCCAGCCAGTGGTGGTAACCATCGTGCTTGTGGGGATATCCTCGACTTGCATAACTATCCGGGGCCGAGCATGTTCCTGTATGATCCGCAGCGGGTGACCGTATTAGGTGAATACGGAGGCATCGGTTTACCTTTAGAAAACCATTTGTGGTGGAATAAACGTAACTGGGGATATGTGCAGTTTAAGAACAGAGATGAGGTGACAGCTGAATATGTAAAGTATGCTAATGAACTGAAAGGTATGGTTGACCGTGGTTTCTCTGCTGCCGTTTATACACAGACCACCGATGTGGAAGGTGAAGTAAATGGCTTAATGACCTACGACCGCAAAGAAATCAAGATCAACGAAGCTGCCGTGAAGAAAGCAAACCAGTCCGTGATCAACCAGTTGTCAAAGTAAATAGTCAATCTGAATAAATAATATTTGTTTAGCTGATAGGTTTTGTCCCTATACCTCTTAATGCAGGTATAGGGACATCTTGTGTAAATCAATTAAAATAAGTACATTTGCCGAATAAACGAATATGATAATGAAATATAATACAGAAGAGAAGAAATTGGCTATGCCCGAATACGGACGCAATATTCAGAACATGGTAGACTATTGTGTGGCAATAGAGGACAGAGAAGAACGTAAACGTTGTGCCAATACTATAATTAACATCATGGGAAATATGTTTCCCCATCTGCGTGATGTAAACGACTTTAAACACATTCTATGGGATCATCTGGCTATCATGTCAGATTTTAAGCTGGATATCGATTATCCCTACGAAATTGTAAAGAAGGAAAATCTGTATGCCCGCCCTCCGCGTATCCCGTATAATAACAACCGTATCCGTTATCGTCATTACGGTAAAACGTTGGAGCTGATGATCCGTAAGGCTACGGAGCTGGAGCCGGGCATTGAGAAAGATCAACTTATCAAGTTGCTGGCTACCCAGATGAAGAAATCTTTCCTTACCTGGAATAAAGAATCAGTGGACGACCGTAAGATTTTTAAGGACCTCGATGAATTATCGGAGGGACAGATCGTGCTGGATGAAGAAGTTCATAAACTAGTGGAAAGCCGTGATATCCTGGCACGAAATAATACAAACAAAAAGAATTATCCCCGTAAAAGCCGATGAGTTCATTTGTTATAGAAGGTGGCTATAAGTTATCCGGCGAGATTACTCCGCAAGGTGCCAAAAATGAGGCCTTGGAGGTGATCTGTGCTGTTTTGCTGACTTCAGAGAAAGTAACGATCCACAATGTACCCGATATCCTGGATGTAAACAACCTCATTCAGCTTTTGCGCGACATGCAGGTGAAAGTGGAACATCCGGCTGCCGATACCTACACATTTCAGGCCGATAACATCGATCTGGATTATCTGAATACGGACGACTTCCTGCGTAAAAGCGGATCGTTGCGTGGTTCGGTTATGATCGTCGGTCCGTTGGTGGCACGTTTCGGCAAGGCATTGATCCCGAAGCCGGGGGGCGACAAGATCGGACGCCGTCGTTTGGATACGCATTTTGTCGGTATACAGAAGCTCGGCGCCTGCTTTAGCTACGATGCCGAACGCCAGTTGTACGAGATCGAAGCGGAGCGTCTCAAGGGTGCTTACATGCTGCTGGACGAAGCTTCGGTAACCGGTACGGCCAATATCCTCATGGCAGCCGTGCTGGCAGAAGGTACTACCACCATTTATAACGCAGCTTGCGAACCCTATTTGCAGCAACTTTCATCCATGCTCAACCGGATGGGAGCAAAGATATCGGGAGTAGGTTCAAACCTGCTGACCATCGAAGGTGTCGATGCCCTGGGAGGAACTGCCCATACTATTTTGCCGGACATGATCGAGGTCGGTAGTTTTATCGGTATGGCAGCCATGACCGGATCAGACATCATCATAAAAAATACCGGATATGATATGCTGGGAATCATTCCCGAGTCATTCCGTCGCCTGGGTATCTCTGTTGAACAGGTTGGTGACGATATTCATATCCCAACGCACGATTCATACGAAATAGATACTTTCATCGACGGCTCTATCATGACCATTGCCGATGCTCCCTGGCCGGGATTGACACCTGACTTGCTGAGTGTCCTCCTGGTCGTTGCGACGCAATCCGTAGGTAGCGTGTTGATTCATCAGAAGATGTTCGAAAGCCGTCTGTTCTTTGTGGATAAGCTGATCGACATGGGAGCACAGATTATCCTTTGTGACCCGCACCGTGCGACGGTGATCGGTTTGGGTAACCGTTTCAAACTGCGTGGTTCCAATATGGTTTCACCGGATATCCGTGCCGGTATAGCCCTGTTGATAGCAGCCATGAGTGCGGAAGGAACCAGCCATATCCATAATATCGACCAGATCGACCGCGGATATCAGAATATCGATAAACGTTTGAATAGCATAGGAGCCCGTATTACCCGGCTCTGACAACCTCTGTTATGATAAGAAAAGAAGAAGTTTTTAAGATCGGGCAGTTTGCCAAACCTCACGGGATCAAGGGAGAGATTTCGCTGGTGACGAACTGCGACTTGTTTGATGATGTAGAAGACCCTTGTATCGTTTGCGAGATAGATGGTATACTGGTTCCGTTCTTTATTGAGGACTACCGGTATAAGACCGACACGGTGATGTTGGTGAAGCTGGAGAATGTAAACGACGAGAAGGCCGCCCGCGATTTTACGAACCGTGAAGTCTTTTTCCCGTTAGAGGATGTGGGAGAAGACGACCTGGTAGGCGATATGTCGTGGGACAGTTTTATCGGATATACCGTTATCGATGAGCTACACGGGGAACTGGGTAAGATCACTGATGTGGATGAAACGACAATCAACGTTCTTTTGCAGATCGACCATAAAGGCAACGAAATACTCCTTCCCGCTGCCGAAGAGTTGATAACTTCTGCAGATCATGAAAACAAAACACTCCGGGTTTCCGTTCCCGAAGGTCTGCTTGATTTATAATAACGTTAATTAGAGTAAACAATGCCCGTGTCGATACGGTTTTTGTTACTTTTGCGTTTTAACATAAAAACATGGCACGAAAACAACGAAAGAACAATAAGAAATCATTCTGGCACCGGATCAGGTTCAAATACAAGCTGTCTTTTTTCAATGAAACGACGCTGGAAGAAGTATGGTCTTTCCGTTTGTCACAACTTTCCGCATTTCTTACGCTTGCCCTGTTCGCTTTTATGTTGGTGGGCATCACCTCGCTGATCATCATTAAAACGCCGATACGAAACTATTTGCCGGGCTACCTGGATGTAGAAATACGTAAAGAAATTATGCAGAATGCACTGCGTGCTGATTCGCTGGAGCGGATGATGTCTATCCAGTCGCTTTATCTGGAGAATGTAGCCGGTATCCTGTCCGGTACGATCGAGCTGGATTCTATCCGTCAGATCGATTCCCTGGCGCATGTGGATGCAAACTACGAAATCCCCCGCAGCAAATCGGAAGAAAAGTTTGTCAAGAGTTTTGAGGAAGAAGAAAAATATAACCTGACGGTGCTGAATCCGAATCCGGTTCCTACCGACGGCATCTTTTTCTACAAGCCTGTCAACGGTGTGGTGTCTTCACATTATGAAGCGGATGCCCGTCATTTCGGCGTAGACCTCGTGGCTGCTCCGAAAGAAAGCGTATTGGCGACCTTGGACGGTACGGTGGTATTTACCGGATTTGATCCCAATTTCGGGAATGTGATCCAGTTGCAACACAAAAACGGATTCCTTTCCGTTTATAAACATAATGAATTATTGCTGAAAGAGATTGGCGACCACGTGGTGGCCGGCGAAGCGATCGCTTTGGTGGGAAACACGGGGAAACTGTCTACCGGCCCGCATCTCCATTTCGAGTTGTGGTATAAAGGTATTCCGGTCAATCCTGAAGAATATATAGCTTTTTAAATCGATGAAAAGGACTTTAGCCATATTAGGTTCTACCGGTTCGATAGGGACACAGGCCCTGGAAGTGGTCAGCGAGCATGCCGACTTGTTCGAAGTGTATGCTTTGACCGCCAACAACCAGGTAGATTTACTGATTAATCAGGCACGTAAATATATGCCCGAAGTGGTTGTAATTGCCAACGAACAGAAATATCCCGAGCTGAAAGAGGCTTTGGAAGATCTGCCGATCAAGGTATGGGCGGGTTCGGATGCAATTGCACAGGTGGTACAGTCGGAACCGATCGATATGGTATTGACTGCCATGGTCGGATATTCCGGACTGAAACCGACAATTGCCGCCATTAAGGCAGGAAAGGCAATTGCATTGGCAAATAAAGAAACGTTGGTCGTGGCGGGTGAGTTGATCACTTCGCTGGCTACAGAGCATAAAATACCGGTCTTGCCGGTCGATTCTGAACATTCTGCCATTTTCCAGTGTTTAGCGGGAGAATGGGAGAATCAGGTGGAGAAGATTTTGCTTACTGCATCCGGCGGTCCGTTCCGTACGAAAACGATGGAAGAACTGGCCTTAGTAACCAAAGACCAGGCATTGAAACATCCGAACTGGAGTATGGGAGCAAAGATCACGATCGATTCGGCTTCCATGATGAATAAAGGCTTTGAAATGATTGAAGCCAAATGGTTGTTTGGCGTGACACCCGAACAGATCCGGATCGTGGTACATCCGCAGTCGGTCATTCATTCTATGGTACAGTTTGAAGACGGTGCTGTGATAGCCCAGTTGGGCATTCCGGATATGAAGTTACCGATCAGTTACGCGTTCTCCTATCCGAAGCGCTTGACAAGTAAAGCACCCCGGTTGGATTTTAACCAATATTCCACGCTGACATTCGAAGAACCCGACATGAAGCGTTTCCGTAACCTGGCATTCGCCTTCGAAGCGATCCGTACGGGGGGAAATATGCCGTGTATTTTGAATGCAGCCAACGAGATCGTGGTCGCGGCATTTCTGCGGGATGAGATCGGGTTCCTGCAAATGAGCGATGTGATTGAAAAGACAATGGAAAAGGCATCTTTCATAGCTACACCAGCTTATGAGGATTATGTGGCAACAGATACCGAAGCACGCCGGGTGGCGGCAGAGGTTATGAAAACGATAGCCGGATCGTAAACCGGGAAAGATTATATGAGTAAAAATGAAATAAATTAATACAGACAAATAAATAGATGGAGACATTTTTAATTAGGGCGCTACAGCTCATCCTGAGCTTATCGATATTGGTCCTCGTACATGAGTTCGGACATTTTATCTTTGCCCGTATTTTCAAGGTCCGGGTGGAGAAATTTTATCTTTTCTTTGATCCTTGGTTCTCGTTGTTTAAATTCAAGCCGAAGAACAGTGAAACAGAATATGGTATCGGCTGGTTGCCTTTGGGCGGTTATTGCAAGATATCGGGTATGATCGATGAAAGTATGGACAAGGAAGCGATGTCGCAGCCTGCCAAACCGTATGAATTTCGTTCCAAACCTGCCGGACAGCGTTTGATGATCATGATTGCAGGGGTTTTATTCAACTTCCTGCTGGCTTTGTTTATCTATTCGATGGTACTTTACACCTGGGGCGAAACTTATCTGCCTCTGAAGAATATGCAGTATGGCATGTACTATAGTGAAGCTTTCCAGGAAATAGGTTTTCAGGACGGCGATATTCTATTGAAAGCGAATAACGAAGAGCTGGATCGTTTGGATCAGGCAAGTTTCCGTAAAGTAGTGGAAGCAAATAATGTGACGGTATTGCGTGACGGTGTAGAAACGGTCATTCCTATTCCGGAAGATATGATGCAGCGTTTTATGCGTGAAGGCAAAGGCTTTGCCAGTCCGGAACGTATACCGATGGTCGTAAGGAGTCTGTTGTCAAAAACATCACCGGCTGCGGTTGCCGGTTTGCAGGCAGGTGATAGTATTGTTGCTGTGAATGGGCAGTCAACTCCCTTGCTGGAGGATGTCGCTGAATTATTCGATCAGAATAAAGGACAGAATATAACGCTGAACTTTTATCGTGATAATAAGGAACAATCTGTCGTTCTTCAGTTGGATACAGCCGGAAAGATGGGAGCTTATCTGATGAGATCATCCGATATATATCCGACAGTGACCCGCACATATGGATTTTTCGAATCATTCCCTGCCGGTGCTATGCTGGGGGTAAATACCTTAAAAGGGTATATCAATGATATGAAGTACGTCTTTACGAAAGAAGGGGCATCGAGCCTGGGAGGTTTCGGTACGATCGGAAGTATCTTCCCGACAGTCTGGAACTGGCAGGTCTTCTGGATGCAGACGGCGTTTTTGTCGATCATCCTGGCCTTTATGAATATATTGCCTATTCCGGCTTTGGATGGCGGACATGTGATGTTCCTGCTCTATGAAGTGGTTGCCCGTCGCAAGCCGAGCGATAAATTCCTGGAATATGCACAGATAACCGGTATGTTCCTGTTGTTCGCTTTACTGATCTATGCAAACGGGAATGACATATTCCGTTTCTTCTTCAAGTCCTGACTTTTTGTAAACAAATAGCACTACTATGTCACTACCTTTAGCACTACTGTGCTGATAGTAGTGACATAGTAGTTTAGGGGGGCTGAGACTATAGTGCTGTGAGGGGTGTAAAACTCAAAAGGAGTATGCCAAAACGACATACTCCTTTGAAAAGTAAATAACTATTTTAATGCTATTAGTGCGTTTATTTAGCCAACGTTTCGTTGATAGAATCCAGGATTTTCTTTGAGTTAGCGTCTGCTGCATTGATAGCCAGCGCCTGTTCCAGGTATTCTTTTGCTTTCTTCATCTGAACGTCTGCCTTATCTTTTTCAGCTTCATATTTTGCAGGATCAGTAGCAGCAGCCAGAATTTTTGCACCTTCATTATAGAACATAGCTCCTAAACTGTAAAGGGCATTTCCTTTATATTTCGGGTTGCTTACAATCAGGACGTCTTTATACAGTTCTTCTGCTTCAGCCACTTTTCCTCCTTTTTGGGCAGCTTGTCCTTGTTTTATACAATATACATAAAGCAATTTTTCCAGGTCTGCATCACCCGGTTTGGCTTTCAGACCAGCTTCAACTGTTGCAGTAAATTCGGCAGCTTTATTCAGGTTACGCAATGACATTGCTTTTCCTGTATAGGCATCGTCGATGTTTTTGTTCTTTTGAATAGCTAAATCATAATATTTTACTGCATCTTCATATTTCTTGGCTTGAAAAGCAGCGAATGCACAATTAAAAACACGGTCAGCATCTTCGTTGTTAGTTTGTTTCAGGAACCCGTCATACTTCGTAAATGCTTCCGCATAGTTTTTAGCTTTTAATGCTGCATCACCTTCATCACGCAGTTTATCAGCGTCTTGTGCAAATACATTTCCAATACTCAGGCAGAAAGCCAGTAACAAAACAATTTTCTTCATGGTTGTTAAACGATTTAATTTTTATTATTAGTTGCGCTAAGGTAGTAAGCTCCCTAAAAGTATCAAAGTGATTTTACATTTTTTTTGTATTATAAAGGAAAGGGGCGAAGTCATCACGACTTCACCCCTTTGTACTCTTTGACTTATATGGGCATCCGAAAAAGGTTTGGTAGCACTAGTAACGGATGCCCGTCAAGAGTTTTATATACTGTATAAGTTAGTTGGGCAATTAAAAAGGCCGGCTATCGACCTATTTTAAAGCTCTTGTCGGCTACGATGACGATGCAGGCGCCTTCGGGGGCGTCGATCAGATGCTTGCCGCCGGTGGTAAGGCGGTGCGCTGACAATAGCGTGCCGCTGAAGTTGTATATGCGGACGTCGGCGGGCGAGGGCGTCGTGATGCAGAGGCGGTTGCCGAGACGGCAGACGGCGGGGGCATCGGAGGCGGTTATCGCTTCGTTGGCGACGGCGGTGTTGGGGACGATGCCGTCGATGAGGATGGCGAGGTCGCTGCGGACGTACTTCACGATATAGGCACTGTCGCTCGTGCGGGGCTCGATCGTCTCGCCACGGTCGGTGGTGACGACGGGCGTCGACCGGTCGTAGGCGGCGTCGAGGGTGAGGTAGAAGCGGAAGCTATCCCACGATTCGACCTCGTAGGAGCCTGCCGCCGGGTCGGTCGTTGCGCCTTCCACAGCCGGAATGGTGACGGTGTAGTAGACCGGCGTCGGGGGAACAGGGTCGGGATCGTCGCCATCGTCGTCGTCACCGGAGCTGGCTTTCTCTGTGACTTTCTGGGAATTGGTGTAGAGGGCGGTGGTGACGGTGCGTGCGTCAGAACCCACTTTTACCGTTTCAGTGACTTGGCAACGGTATTCGCCGAGACCAGCATTGTATGTTTGACTGGTTGCACCCTGTATATCCACCCAGGTTCCTTCTTCATTCTTTTTCTCCCATTTATAAGTACTACTATTTTCTGTATAGCCGGGAAGCGATCTGGTAACTATAGCATTGACGGAAGAGGTCGCTATGGCGTTGACGGACGAGGTGGCTGTCAGCGTCGTTGTGCTGTTGGGGGCGACTTCCTCTTCTCCGTCGATCGCTACGCTGAGGGAAACATACTTATTACTGTTTTCGTTTGGAAGCATTGCGCTCCACAGAATTTGGACGGAGGGTATACTGCCTGTTTTATCGATGAAGGTACCGTTGTTCGTGATCGTGCCAATGGCATTGAGACTTGTATTCTCGATAGTCAGACTGCCGTTTTTCCGGATTTCGAAAGCCAAACAGCCATTGTCTGAGGCAGAGATATTACCGATGGTCGTTGTGCCATTGATATCGAGGGTAGGGGTACCACTCACTGTCAGATTGGTGATAGTAGAGACATTGTTCAAGAGTAACTTAGAATCATAGTCTTTTCCCATTTCCAGTGTAGTGATCTCTTTATTTGACAAGACGTTGTTGAAGGTGGATTCCGTGGAGGAAGTACCTGTTTGGTAGGTATTTGGACTTGTAAGGGTGATTTTATCCTGTTTATCCTCCTTCTTGTCATCCTCTTTCATTGCTACTCCGACGTAAATGTATTTATTTGATTTTGACTTATCACTCGAATAAGTGAACTCCTTTACTTCGTCGTTCGTGTTTTCCCGTATTCCGCTGTACTGATCTTCATCTGCGTAAAGGCTGTATGCATCGGGAGATGAAACATAGGCAGCGAAGCTTTTGGCTTTCTCAAGAGAATTATCGAAATCTTCTTTCAAGAAAGAGAAGACGGCCTTTCCATCTTTCTTTACGGTAATAGATTTTTCCGGAGAAGTAGCAAAATCCCACTGGAGTATGTGAGTACCCGTTGATGGCTGAGAGATATCCGATATCGAAGCGAAGGCATTCTCCTTTGTCGACGCCAGAAGCAGGAGACCACCTTCTTTGATTTCTAATTGGTTGGATATATTTGCGAGTGTATCCAGTCCGTGATGTTCTCCGTGAGCATATACTTTACCATTCTCGTTAATTGTAAGTTTACCTCCTTCTTTTCCGAGGTTGATGCCGCAAACATCATTAGGAGCTCGATCATCCGACTGGTGGGTAATATATAATTTTATCGTGCTATTGACGGTGGCGCTACCGATTTTGCCGACAGAGAGACCTGCATAGCCACTCGCTAAACTACTTTTTATTTCTTGCGGTGCATCAAATATCATATCGCCATTGGCAACGATTTGTTCGGCGTTTATGCTGCTTTCGATGTAGCACTTGTTATTCACCATGGGTTGCAGGAGACCTATCTTGTCAACATTCTGGAACTTCAGGTGGAAAGTAGTAACTTCGTCTTTATTCACTGACTCAATTATGACAGAAGGAGTGGCATTGTCAGTCTTATTTTTCAATATGTAATAGCCACCATCGGAAGAGGTAAGATAGATGCTTAGCCCGCTTATATTCTTGTATTTATTCTCCTGATCTTCGTTTTTAGCCAAGTTACTGAAATCGATAATATAGGGATTCGCTTGCGTACCTTTTGCGACGTCGCCTGACATGGCGGTGTAATAGATAAAGTTATTCCCGCTTTCTTCATCGAAATTGAAGACGCTAAGGGGATCGCTTGTAGTGCCGTTTTTCTTACCTTGCTGTGCTTCTTCGCCTATCTTGACAGTGACATCTTTGCCGGATGGGTTGGTGGCGAGTCGGGTGTAGGAGTCGGCGGAGGTAAATTCGGTACTGCCGCCATCCCAGGAGATGGTAATAGCTGAGTTGGGGGCAGCGTCCCATTGCCACTGCATCAGGCCTTTCAAAGTGCCGGAGGTGCCGTCGCCGCCGCCGTTGCTGTTGGTGGTGATGCCGCCGTAGATGTGGAAGCGGTTTGTCGGGTCGAAGGAGCAGGTGGTGCCGGCGGCAACGGAGAGGGCGTTTGAGGTATTCACGCCATTCGTTGCGCCGCCGCCTGTTGTGGCTGCTTTCGCTTTCACGGTTGCTGTGCCTTCGGAGACGAAGGAGATAGAGTTGGTTGCGCTGCTTTTGCTGACGGTGATGGCGGCGGCGTCGCTGCCGGATGTGATAGAAAATTTGTCGGCGAAAGTCAGGACGGCTTCGTAGTCGGCGCTAGAGGAGACGGTAAGGGTGGCAGCGGTGTTCGTGCCTTTGATGCGACCGCTAAAAGAGGTTGCCTCGCCTTCGCCTTGCTTATATTTCCAACCGTTAGCCGGAGTATCCGAAGTATTGGTCGTTGTGGGGGTGCCTTCGCTGGCATCGCTGCCCTCGCTGTAGGTGAGGGTGTAGGCGGTGGTAGTGCCGTTACCGGTGCTGGCGGTGGTGGCAATATCGAGCGGGGCGTCGAGATAGGCGGATTTATCGAGAAGGGGTTGAGGTTTGTCCCCGTTGTTGCTGTCTGAATTGAAACCTTTAAGTATGGGGAGCTTTCCTTCTTTGATTGTCCAGGCACCGTTGTTAGCGTCGGTCGGGAAAAGCGTGCTGAGGTCGAAATCGGTATCGATGTCGGGGCCGTCGATAACCTCTATATATTCTGCAATTCCAGCTCCTTTTACTTTGCCGTTGAGACGGATTTGGGTGGAGGCGTAGTAGTTTGTGGGCATCTGCTGATAGATATTTTTATTAGCAATACGAGCGATGCTGTATGTAGTTTTAGTATCAGCAGTTAAGCCATCTTTATTCAGGGCAACGATGTTGGTAACAGTTCCACTGTTATACTCTCCGATGATACCGCCGCAGTAGTTACTTTTACCTCCTGTCGCCTCTATCTTTCCGGTAGCGTAGACGTTGCTGACACTGCCAGCATTATATCCGATGATGCCGCCGGCACGATTATTATCTCCGCCTTTTGCCGAGACGTTTACAGTCGTATAACAGTTAGTAATGGTCCCGTCATTACGACCTACAAGACCACCAACATGGCAATAATAAAAATTAGATAGATGTTCATTATTACCCTTATCTGCTGTTATGCTTCTACCTTCTTCTCCTATCACAAAGCAGTTTTCTATTGTGCCGCTGTGATTGTAGCCTGCCAGACCGCCGACGTGGCTATCTCCCTTTGTGGAGTAGCCTTTCACTCCTTCTGCAGCTATTTGAATGCCGAGGTTGCGGATGCTGCCGCCGCTGCTGTCGATGTAGCCTCTCAGCTCCCCGAACAGACCGACGAAATGATCTTTTTTCCAATTCCCAGAACCCTTCGTTTTCGTCTCGTCCACCTTCAATCCTTTTACTATCTTGTGGTTGCCGTCGAAGGTTCCTTGGAAAGTTGGATTTTTCTCCTCTAAAGAACTACCTATCGGTGTCCAGTAATGCTCTTTGAGGTCGATGTCGTTATTCAGCGTCACCGTGCAGCCTTTGAAGCCGGCGGCGGAGGGGTAGTTGTCGCCGGCTTCGTCGTCACCTTTTTTCTTGCTGCTGTTCGTCACCATTGCGATCCAGGCGAGGCCTTTGGCGGTTTTGACGGTGTAGGTGGTGTCGGTGGCTTCGTCGGAGGTGATGCTGACATCGGTTTCATTGCCCGTGCTACCGACGGAGACGCCATCGAGCTGGCCTTTCCAGTAGGTCTTCTCGTCGTCATCCGCCCATATTTTCTGCGGGCAGAGGAGGAGGAGGGCGGGGAGGAGGAAAATGATTGTTTGTTTGAGTAGTTTTGCTGTCATAATGCTTGTTTATCTGTTTATGAGAGGCTGTGTAAAACAGGGTTCTGTCTGTTTACACAGCCTCTCGTGGGTTATTAATCGATTTTATGTCGTCCGTTGCCGGAATATTCACCTTTTATCAAAATTGAACCTATTCAGATCGTATTAGGGGACGCAGATGACGCAGAATACACAGACGCTCGCAGACTTTTTATTTTCTTTAAAACAATATATTATCTGCGTTTATCTGCGCTCGTCTGCGTCATCTGCGTTCCTTAATACAAACTGGATATATAACTCAAATCTTTCTAATTCCGATCACGAAGCCCAATAAAAAAAACTGCGGGTTCCGGAAGGAACGGGCAGGTTGGAAAGGATAGAAAGAGCGTTGCTGCGTGAGGGTGCATCACGTTACCGCGTGATACCTCGTCACGCGTACGCGTGATGTGTCGTCACCGCATAGCGTGATGCGCCCTCACGAACTTTCATTCGATAACGGGACGGTCGTCGTCGCCTCCGCCTCCGCTGTTTCCTACCGTTACGGGGTTGGGATACTGGAAGGAGCGGGGTGTTTTGACCATCGTGCCGCTGGAGCTGCCCTGCGTGGTCACCGTGATGCGCCAGTCGCCGTCGGTCACGGTGGCAGGCAGGGTGAACTGGAGGTTGCTCGGCGTGTTGGGGTAGACCTTCGCCGGGGCGATACTGACCGTCTTCGAAGGGTCGGCAGCCGAGGTGAAGAGGATACCTACCGAGGGATCGTCGCCTCTCAACGCCAGTCGCATGCCCTGGATGAGCGCCATCGCGCCGGCGTTGAGATGGTCGGCCTTCTTCTCGGTCGGGTCCATCACCGTCTGGATGACGGGGCCTGTGGCGCCGGCCTGCTCGAAGACGTAGACCGTGCTGCCGGCGATGGCTTTGCGGGGGCTTTCGCCGGGGGTGAGGTTGACCGATACGTTGAGGCGTTCGGCAGGGATGGGGTGGCCCAGGTCTTCACTGAAAACGACTCCCTGGATACCGAGGGAGGAATGGAAGAAGGGGGTGGTGATGTTGCCGCCTTCGGCGGAGATTTCGGAGCATTCGGCGAAGAAGTTGTTCAAGAAAGCCTTGCCGTCGACGTTCTTGGTGGCGATCTCTTTCTTCTTCATGCGTTCGATGACGCCGTCGGTGTCGTACACGCCGCTAACCTGTGGGGTTACGTAATAGTCGTTCGTTACCTCTTTCGTCAATTCGTTCAGGTGGGCGATTGCATTGATTTGTCCCATGATACTTATAGTTTAATGTTAATACTGTCAGCCGGGGTGAGAGGTGGCCTGCGGGACAGGCTGCGGCTCTCAGCGGAACCGTGGCAAATGTATCATTAAACGGGGGAACAGCCGCGAAAGGGCGTGGGACAATTCGTGGGACAAATGCAGGGAAACCCTGTGTTTAATGCTGTTTGTGCACTTGCCGGCGATCGTTTGCACGGAATAACACGGGTTATCTTTGCGGAAAGCTTTATATTTGCGCGAACCAATGAGATGTATGGTATGACAAATCTATCGATGCGGCTTGCCGCTTTTCTTTTACTCCTTGCCTGTCTGCCGGTTGCCGGAGGGTGCGGGCGGCAGACGGCTGACCGGCAGTTGTCCGTCGAAGAATGGATGCAGTCGGATCCCGACTCCTGCATGTGGTATTACACCGGGCTTTACGTCCCGCTGGCGGAACGGAAGCAATACGATTCGCTCGAAAACGTCTATGCCCGCATCCTGCGTGCCATGCCCGACCCTGTGCCGGGCGATCCGGATTCGCTGGCTTATATTGCGGGGTGGGTGGCTACATTCTATTATAATGCGCGGATGCTCCAGGACAAGCTGGAGGGCGGTTCGCGGTTGACCGACAGCCTGGCGGCGTCGGCGAACCCGTTTTATGCCCGCACGCTGCAGCCGGAGCTGATGGCGGTCACGGCTAAGTTTTACGTCGAAGAGGGGCGGATCGACCGGGTGGACAGTCTGGGGCGGCTGTTCGAACGGCTGCCTTATACGAGTGACCCGCGGCGCGACATACGGGCATGGCATTCGATGGCATGGGCGATCGAGTATTGCGACTTGAGTACGGCCCGCGCCATCGCCCTCCAGCAACACGCCGTCGATATTTTCCGGCAGGGGCGGGGCGGCAACGGCGACTGGGAGGTGCTCTCGCAGATGGGCCGGCTGTATGGGAAGAACGGCGATTTCGAACGGGCATCGGAACTGATACAGGAGGCGGTCGACCGGATGACCGCCCGCCCGGATACGCCGGGCGACTGCCTGCTGAATGCGTACAACGACCTGACGGATCTTTACGCGACCCTGGGGCTTTACGACAAGGCGCTGGAGGCGAACCGGCTGGCTGCCGCAGAATCGGTGCGGAAGGACGGCTGGCTGCTCGACGAGGTGTACCGCCGGCGGGCGGCTTGTTTCCTGGAGGCGGGGCGTGCCGACTCGGCCTTGCGGTGGGTGGCGGAAGCGCAACGGGTGTTGCCTGCCGATGGCGATGCGACGTTGCTTCCCGGCTTGCGGGCCGATCGGATGGCGTATTATATGGCGTTGCACCCCGATTCGGCGGGGCGCTGCCTGGAGGAATGCCGGCTGTTGCTGGGGGAGAGAGTGGGGGGGCGGGGCGGGCTGCGTTCGGAATGGAAGCCGGAGGTGCTGGCGCTCTACGGTCGGGCGTTGTTGCAGACACCGGGACGGGCGGCTGAGGGGGTGGCTTGCCTGGAGCGGTCGTACCGCGATTTCAGGGCCGCAGGTCGACCTGCGGAAGCTGTTCGCTTAGCCGAACAGCTTGTTCGTGGCTATATCGGCAGGGGGATGGAGGGGCGGCTCGCCTCTTTTTATCCGGCGTATGCCGCCTTGCGCGACAGCTTGTGGGCGGAACGCAGCCGGCTGGCGGCTATCGGGGCGAATATCCGTTACGAGGCGGGGCGAAAGGAGCAGGAGAACCGGGCGCTGGCGGCGGAGGTGGAGCTGCAGGAACAGGTGTTGGCGAACGGCAGGCTGATGGCCCGGGCGATCATCGGGCTGCTGGCGTTGCTTGCGGGGGGCGCGGTGGTTTATATCCTGCTTTCGCGGAGGTATTACCGGATGAAGGGGAATATGCATCTGTTGCGTATCAACAGCTTGCTTGACGAGCAGCGGGTTTTGAAGGAGCGTAACGAGCGGTTGGCGGAGGATTTGCGGGAACGGGAGGATACAACCGGGTGGCAGGAACCGGCCGACCAGCAGGAAGCGACCACCCTGCTGCCGGCGACCGGGGGGCGTGAGGAAGAAGCCGGGCTGCCGGACATCGCCGGGGATCTGCTAGACGTCGCCGACGAACGGCTTTCTTTGGCTGCCGAGTTGCGCAGTAAGGAGGGTAGGTTGCGTGAGAGCTTGGGAAGCAAGGTGTTGAAGTCGGAGGAGCTGGTGAAGTTCCGCCGTTCGTTCATGGCGGTCTATCCCAATTATCTGGCAGACCTGCATCAGCGTTGTCCCGATCTGACGCGTACCGACGAACTGATCGCGATGTTGCTGCGCCTGGGTCTGTGCAACGACGACATCGCCCTTGCGCTGAGTGTCACCAAAGGCAGTGTAAACAAAGCCCGCACCCGTATGCGCCGCCGGTTGGGGCTGGTGGATACGGGGGTGGTGCTGGAAGAGTTCTTAAGAGGGATAGGGGAAAAGAAAAGCGATGCCCAGGGTCATAGTACTGCCGGATAGCAGGGCAACCCGAAGGCTTCGGCTACTGCCGGATAGACGATTTTCCCTTCTATGATATTCAGTCCGGGATAAAGGCTTTTGTCTTCCTGGCATGCCTCTTTCCATCCTTTATCAGTCAGTTCCAGTACATAAGGCAGCGTAGCGTTGGTTAGCGCCAATGTGGAGGTTTGAGGAACGGCACCCGGGATATTGGCTACGCAATAGTGAACGATGCCGTCGACGGTATAGACCGGGTCGGCATGTGTTGTCGGATGCGAAGTCTCGAAGCAACCTCCCTGGTCGATGGCAACGTCTACCAGGACACTGCCCGGCTTCATTCGTTGCAACATATCCTTTGTTATCAGATGAGGTGCTTTGGCACCGGGGATCAGAACGGCACCGATCACAAGATCGGTGTATGGAAGCTCTGCCTCGATGTTATGGGTTGAAGAATAAAGTGTTTTTACGTTGGCAGGCATGATCTGCTCCAGGTAACGCAGGCGAGGAAGTGAAATATCGGCTATTGTCACGTCAGCACCGAGACCGGCTGCCATCAATGCTGCACTGTGTCCGACTATACCGCCTCCTAAAACCAATACACGGGCAGGTTTTACACCCGGTACGCCCCCCAGGAGGATACCTTTTCCACCTTGGGGCTTCTCCAGGAAACGGGCACCTTCCTGTATAGACATGCGTCCGGCTACTTCACTCATGGGGATCAGGAGCGGAAGTGTGCCGTCCGGATTTTCCACTGTCTCATAAGCCAGGCAGATGGAGCCGCTGTCCATCATGGCAAGTGTCAGTTTTTCATCTGAGGCAAAATGGAAGTAGGTAAAGACCAGTTGCCCCTTTCGTACCAATGAGTATTCAGCGGCAATCGGCTCTTTTACTTTAACGATCATTTCAGCAATCTGGTAAACGTCGCTTATCGACGGGAGAATCTGTGCTCCGGCTTCTACATAGGCTGAATCAGGAAAACCGCTGTTTTCACCGGCTGTATGTTGTACATACACGGTGTGTCCTCTCTTCACCAATTCTTTAGCTCCGGCAGGCGTAAGCGCTACACGGTTCTCATTGTTTTTGATTTCTTTGGGAATTCCGATGATCATAATGTTAGTCTTTAATAGTTATTATGCTGCAATATACATATAAATCTGACATTATGCTGTAAATGAATGCTTTTTATTACTTATTGACAAAAGGATAGTGGCAAAGATGTAGCATATAACAGATTTGTTCTACTGTTCGGCGGATATTACGGTAGGCGTAGTCGGGCTGCATTGCCTTTTCCAGGGAAATAGGAGCAGGGTGTATAGGGAATATAGCAGACAGACCTGCTTCCCGCAATGCCTTGTCTGCTGTAGTATCCACTTGTCCGGTGATAGCAATGACAGGAATATGCCGTGAAGCTGCAGCGCGGGCAATACCGACCGGCACTTTCCCGAATAAGGTCTGCCGGTCCATTCTCCCTTCGCCGGTAATCAGGAGATCGGCTCCCTGTATAAGTTCGTCGAAACGAAGATAGTCCATGATAAGCTCGATACCGGAAGATATAGTGGCTTGCAGAAATGCAACGCATCCGCCTCCCATGCCGCCGCCGGCTCCTGATCCGGGGAGATAACTAATATCTTTCCCTGTTGTTTCGAAGATAAGTCCGGCAAGATGCTTCATCCCTCTGTCAAGTATCTTGATTTGTTCTTCATCTCCGCCTTTTTGCGGACCGAATATGCAGGCTGCTCCCTGCGGACCATAAAAAGGATTGGTTACGTCGGTTGCTATATGAAATGTACAATCCTGTAATTCCGGCAGTTGATTTTGTGTGTCGATATGGCGGATGGCAGAAAGACTTTTTCCTCCTTTTTCCACTTCTTTTCCCGTATCGTCTGTAAAGCGAACACCTAAAGCCTGCATCATCCCTGTTCCTGCGTCATTTGTGGCACTGCCGCCTACACCGATAATGAAGTTGCGACAGCCCCTCTTTATGGCATCGGCTATCATTTCTCCCGTTCCATAAGTCGTCGTATTCATGATATTTCCCGGTTTCAAGGGAATCAGATTCAGTCCGCTGGCAGCCGACATTTCAATGATGGCCGTTCGTCCGTCTCCCGTCATACCGTAACCGGTATGAATGGGTTGCATTAAAGGGTTGTGCACCGGCAGGGTTATTTTTTTCCCCTGTGTCGCATCTACCAGTGCTTCCACGGTCCCTTCACCGCCATCGGCTATAGGAACTTTGATCACTTCACATTCGGGCAACGTATTGAATATCCCTTCTTCCACTGCCTTTGCGATGGAAGAGGAGGAGAGGCATCCTTTAAAAGAATCGACGGCGATAACTATTTTCATTTTCTATCTGTTTGGATGGGGTAAAGATACAAAAAAGGGCAGCTTAACCAGTAAGCTACCCTTTCTATCTGTTACCTTGTCTGGTTTTATAAACCTTGTCCGTGACAGTTCTTGTATTTCTTGCCGCTTCCGCAAGGACAAAGATCGTTACGGCCTACGCGTTTTTCGGCGCGAATCGGTTCCTGGCGCGGTTGCTGCGGAGCACGTTCTTCCGGATCATTGTTTCCGCTGATATCGGTTTTCTCCGTACGGTAACGGCTCATGTCCTGGCGTTCTTCCGGACCAGCCTGTCTTACTTCGATACGACGGCGTTCTGCAGCGGCAGCTTGTTGAGCAGCCTGCTGTGCTGCTGCCTGGCGTTCTGCCATAGCCTGCTTTTCTTCTTCGGTCGGTTCTTCGCGTACCGGAATCTGTCCGCGCATCAATACGGCAGCAGTCTTACGGTTCATGGTGTCGACCATCGATTTGAACAGATTGTATGATTCCAGCTTGTAGATCAACAATGGATCTTTGTTTTCGTAACTTGCATTCTGAACGGAATGACGCAGTTCGTCCATTTCGCGCAGGTGTTCTTTCCATGCTTCGTCGATCGTATGCAGTACGATGGATTTCTGGAATGCTTTCGTGATCGCTTTACATTCTGTTTCGTATGCTTCTTTCAGATTACATGAAACGTTATACATACGTTTACCGTCCGTGATAGGGATCATGATATTTTCGTACATAGCCCCCTGGTGTTCGTAAACCTGTTTGATAACCGGGTTGGCTACCTGAGTCATGCGTTCCATACGGCGTTTGAACAACTGCAATGCTTCCTCAAACAGTCTGTCGCCCAGTTGAGCTGCTTTCATGTTCTTGAATTCTTCTTCTGTGAACGGACTTTCCATAGCGAACGTCTTGAACAGTTCCAGTTTGAAGCCTTCATAATCGAATCCGTCAGAGTGTTGATCGGCAATAGCGATAGATGTATCGTAGATTGTGTTCAATACATCCAGACCGATACGTTCTCCCATCAGGGCGTGACGGCGACGGGTGTAGATCACGTTACGTTGTGAGTTCATCACGTCGTCATATTCCAGCAAACGTTTACGGATACCGAAGTTGTTTTCTTCCACCTTCTTCTGTGCACGTTCTACTGATTTGCTCAGCATATTGTGTTCCAATACTTCACCTTCCTTGAAGCCCAGTTTGTCCATCAGCCCGGCAATCTTGTCGGAGGCGAACAGACGCATCAGGTTATCTTCCAGTGATACATAGAATACAGAAGAACCCGGGTCACCCTGACGTCCTGCACGACCACGTAACTGGCGGTCTACACGACGGCTCTCGTGGCGTTCCGTACCGATGATAGCCAAACCGCCTGCAGCTTTAACTTCAGCCGATAGCTTGATGTCGGTACCACGACCCGCCATGTTGGTGGCGATAGTCACTGTTCCGCTTTGACCTGCCAATGCTACGATCTCAGCTTCTTTTTGGTGTAACTTCGCATTCAATACGTTATGTTTGATCTTACGCAGGGTAAGCATACGGCTCAATAATTCGGAGATTTCGACTGAAGTCGTACCGACCAGTACCGGACGTCCGGCTTCGACCAAAGCGCTGATTTCTTCGATAACAGCAGCGTATTTTTCACGCTTGGTCTTGTAGATACGGTCGTTCATATCGTTACGGGCGATCGGACGGTTTGTCGGGATCACCACTACATCCAGTTTATAGATGTCCCAAAACTCGCCTGCTTCCGTTTCGGCTGTACCGGTCATACCCGACAGCTTGTGATACATACGGAAATAGTTCTGGAGAGTGATAGTTGCGAATGTCTGTGTGGCAGCTTCCACCTTTACACCTTCCTTGGCTTCGATAGCTTGGTGCAGACCGTCTGAGTAACGACGGCCGTCCATGATACGTCCGGTCTGTTCGTCGACGATCATCACCTTGTTGTCCATCACTACGTATTCATCGTCTTTTTCAAACAATGTGTAGGCTTTCAGCAACTGGTTGATAGTATGTACGCGTTCGCTTTTTACAGAGTAGTTGGCAAGGATCTCGTCTTTCTTTGCCTGCTTTTCTTCTTCTGAGCCCTTGAAGTTTTCCAGCTGTGACAGCTCGGAAGTGATATCCGGCAGAACGAAGAATGTAGGGTCGTCAGAACGGCCGGTCAACAGGTCGATACCTTTATCCGACAGCTCTACGCTGTTGTTCTTTTCGTCGATCACGAAGTACAGTTCATCGGTTGCTTCGTGCATGTGACGCATGTTTTCAGACATGAAGTATTCTTCTGTCTTCAACATCTGAGCTTTTACTCCCTGCTCACTCAGGAATTTGATCAGCGCTTTGTTACGCGGATATCCTTTGAATGAACGATATAATTGGATTGAACCTTCTTCTACTTCTTTCGGATCGCTGCTGGCCATCTTTTTCTTGGCTTCGATCAGCAATTTAGAGCACAGGTCTTTCTGTGCGTTAACCACCACTTCCACGTTCGGACGGAACTGTTCGAACAACTGTTCTTCACCACGGGGGATCGGACCGGAGATGATCAACGGCGTACGGGCATCATCGATCAATACGGAGTCGACCTCATCGACGATGGCATAATTGTGTTTGCGCTGTACCAGGTCGCTCGGGCTGATCGCCATATTGTCACGCAGGTAGTCGAAACCAAATTCGTTGTTTGTACCGAATGTGATGTCGGCGTTATAAGCAGCGCGGCGGGCATCCGAGTTCGGCTGGTGTTTGTCGATACAGTCTACGGAAAGTCCGTGGAACATATAAAGCGGTCCCATCCATTCCGAGTCACGTTTTGACAGGTAGTCGTTCACGGTAACAACATGTACACCGTTACGTGTCAGGGCGTTCAGGAATACCGGCAGGGTAGCGACCAAAGTTTTACCTTCACCGGTTGCCATTTCGGCGATCTTACCTTTATGCAGAACGACACCACCGAACAACTGAACGTCGTAATGTACCATATCCCAGGTAATTTCATTACCACCGGCTTTCCAGTGATTCAGGAAGATGGCTTTATCGTCTTCGATACGAACGAAATCATATTTGGTTGCCAGATTACGGTCGAAGTCATTAGCTGTCACTACAACTTCTTCGTTTTCAGTGAAGCGGCGGGCTGTCTCTTTCATAATAGAGAATGCTTCCGGAAGAGACTCTTCCAGGACCACCTCCATTTTGTCGGTGATCGCCTTTTCTATTTTATCTACTTCTGCCCAGATGGCTTCACGTTCTTCCAGCTCTTTATCGTCGATGCCTTTACGAAGCTCTTCTACCTGCGCCCGTTCAGCAGCTACATAATCCTGAATACGTTGTTTGATTTCATCTGTTTTTGCTCTCAGTTCATCATTCGAGAGCTTTTGGATTGACGGATATACGGCCTTGATCTTATCCACGTATGGAGTAATCTCTTTCAGGTCTCGCTGCGACTTGTTGCCGAACAGCTTCGTCATAATTTCATTAAATCCCATGATATATATTAATTTATTTATTTCGTAAAGTGATTATTTGTTGACGATCGAATTTAATTGATCACCGGAATGATATACTTCTATCAAACTTCGTGCCAAAATAAAAACCTGTCAATCTTTGTTTATTTTATGAGGGAGGTTAACAACAATACCTGTGACCGGCCGGGTCTTATTTTTTGGTCGTCAACTCCCAAAGAGGCAAACTTTGGGATGCATTAGGTGGCCGTATCCTCAGCACATGGGTTACCGTAGGGGCTACCTCTGTGGCTTTTACTTCGCGGTAAATATGTTCCGGCTTGATACCGTTACCAATAAATACAAGCGGAGTAATGACTGCGTTGTTGCGAATTATTTTAACTTTTTCTTTTGGATTGTCGTTGTTGATGATCCAGCCCGGTTGTAATTCAATGATCAGGTCACCACGTTTCAAGTGATGAGTTCCCTGACGGAATTTTACGGTTCCTTCATTCCATGCACCGGTTCTCAGGGCATCATCGGTTGTTACATGCTGAACTCCGCTAAATTCCATCAGGAACTCGGCGGATCTGTTCTGAATCTCCGACAAACTGAGTTTGGCATCTTCAATGGCCTTGCGGTTCAGATATATCTGGTTGTTATAAAATCCTTTAACCCAGCTGCTCTGTTGACCGTAGATGGCCATCAGGTACATGTTGAGCAATGCTACGCAACGTTTCGGGTGAAATTCACCGCCATTAATCAGTAATCCGTCCGCATATTCCTCTTCACTGGTATAATAGCCGGAACCGGTAAATACGACCAATGTGTTGGCGAGACCGACTTTCTTGTCGATGGCATCCAGCAACTGCTCGATATCCTTATCCAGCTGGTAATAGGTATCCTGAATTTCACGGGTATAATCCTTGCTCATGATACCCTTGTAATTACCCGCATAATAAGTAATCGCCAGCATGTCCGGACAACTTCGTGTACCGAATGCCCCGTATTCCAGGAACTGCAATGCCAGTCGGTTGATCTCCTTATTAATGAAAGGTGTTGTTTTCAGCTTCGGAAAACAATCCGTTGTCTTTTCGTTAAAGGTATATTTGAACGGAATTTCATCCAGCACATAAGGAAATGCATTATATTTATCCAGTGGGAGGGACGGTGTCCATACCATCTGATCCAGGCGGGCGGACAATGATTCGACCCCATTGTTATAGCGGTCTACATACCAGGGGATACCTTTATAATAGGTGGTTGTTGCCCATTTCCCATTCATGTCGTCCATCCAGAATGCACCGTTGGCTGCATGTCCTGCGGAAAGGATCGCACTTTCTGCATCGGGAGCGATCGCATAGACATCACTTCTTCCTTTGGATGCGATTTTCAGTTCATCTCCGATCGTGGAGCTGAACATCTTTTTGGGAGAATAGTTTTCACGCGTATAATTTCCCAGATAGTCTTTATCGTATAGGACGGAAACTTCTTTTTCGTTGTCGAAATCGTAAAACTTATCTCCGGTCACTCCGTGGAAACAAGGATTACTTCCGGTAAACAAGGTCGCAAAAGCACTTGCTTGGTTGACATCTGTGAATTCAAATTTGATATTGTTATATACCAACCCCTCGTTCATCAACCGTTTGAAACCGCGTTCACCGAATGTATTGTAGAAATATTCGATATAATCGCCCCTTAACTGATCGACGGTAATACAAACCACAAGTTTGGGAGTACGTTGTTGTGCCTCCAGGTTTGTGACTACCAGGATCGCGATAAGCGACGTTATTATTTTTCTCATTCGATTCTCCATCTGTTCAAATATGTGCCCGCCATCTGTATATACCGTATCCGGAACGTAGCCAAAGCGTGGCTACAAGCGGGATAAAGGCTATATTTAAGTGTTGTGGGATGAAATACCAACCCGCCAACAGCAGCGTAAGCGCCGCAAAGTTAATAAAATGATAATAATATGCAGCCTTTCTGAACTTTTTTACTGCAAACAAAATAACAGCTATCAGGTCGAAAGGTTGTAACCACACGATCGACCAGTTCGGTCGGACGCAGGGATGAGTCGATATGAAACAGAGGAAAAATAATACCGTACCGGCCACTCCTGCAAGGAAAAAGAGGATGCAGTCCACCAAGCGGAAATAGGTTTTTCTCTTCCATTCGACAAATGTGATCGACAGTACCAGCAGGAAAATAATCATGCTGCATAACATAGGGGTGAACCACTCTTTCGTCGTGTTAGTATCGTTGATCAGCTCTTCCGAAAGTCTGTTTGTCTGTTTTATCAGCTTCCGTTCGCTTCCGTCCGGATTGACAATGGTTGCTTTTTCGAATTCATCTTTCAGGTAAGCCGGTAGGAACATCATTTCATGTGGGGTGGCGATCCGGTCGGTCGGACTTCCCAATGCCAGGTCGCATCCGAATGTCAGCCATGAGTTATTTCGCGTACAATAATTGATAAGATCGCGGAATGTCTGCGGTTCGGGCGGATTGTTATATTTAACTTTCCCGTTTACCTGTTCTTCAACGATAGCGACCGGTCGGGTGGCACAATTGTCGAAAAAGAAATTGTACCGGTAAACGGCGTTCTCCGGCTGTGCATTGACGATCAGTGCATTCCATATCTTATTGATCTCTTCCGGGGTGAGGTTTAGTACCTGCTCGGTCACTTCGCTTCCCCGCATCTGATATTCTATTATATAATGTGAGAAATTGTACGCAGCCAGTTTATAATCCGTTTCCCCTTTCGTAAAACGATAGATGAAGTTCGGTTTCGAAAAGTCGAAAATGCCATAGTTGAATACAGTATCGAGCTTATATAAAGAATCTTTCACCCGTATGGCCGTATGTCCGTACAAGGTGTACACTTCATCATCGGATGGAGCTGCCGTCAATATGCTGATCTGCGCTTCGTCGCTTAATCTGTATTGCGCCTTTGCCGGGATCAGGCAAAGGAGCAGAAAAAGCAGAAGCAAGTTCTTTTTCATACGATAAATTTTTATCGCACAAAGGTAAAGCTATTTTTTAAATAGAGAAACGATCCATAATAAAACGATGGCACCGACGGTCGACATGACCAGGCTTCCGATGACTCCGTTCACGCTCAATCCCAGCAGTCCGAATAGCCATCCGCCCAATACACCGCCGATGATACCTACTATCAGGTTTACAATCAACCCGAATCCACTTCCCTTTAATATTTTCCCAGCCAGAAAGCCGGCAAGGATACCAATAATAATCGAACCTATAATTCCCATAATAACCTAATTTAGTGTTGTTATTAATAAACAAGGGATCGGGAACTTATGTTTAAATTATTTCTGACGAAATATGTTTTCATTTAACAAGTAAGAAACATGTGTACTGCCACCGATACGGATCAGTATCTTTTTTTCCAAATACGATTCCAAGTCGGCTTTCGCCCGGTAGTGGGAGCAAGCGTTCAGTTTTGCATAGGTGGGTGTTGTGATGGTTTCATGTTCTTTGAAATATTCCCGCATCCGTTCTTCCCGTTTTTGCAGTGGATAGGTTTGTGGTTGTGACTCTTTTTCAAGTTTTGCAGTGCGTAACTTTTGTTTCAGTTTTTCAGAACACCGGAAGTTTACGCCGTCTACTGTTACCATAAACTTTCCATCCGATTGTTTACGGGTGCGAAGCGCCGGTGAGAAATAACCTAACTCTTCCAGCTCCACGTGATCCCCGTATCTCAGGGAGAATTCGATATACCATACAAATGAATCCAAAACGGCTTTTACATCGGCCGACGAAATGGAGGAACGTTGACAGATAACTTTACAAATATCATCCATCTGCCGGGTCTGGCTGGCTGTCGTGCGGGCATGTATCAGCTTTTCTTCGTTGCCTTTCGGACGCGGTGTTTTGTGTTCTGTGAATCTTATAGCCATGTTTTTAAGTATTAGTTGCTGATGACTTTGTCGGGGCATCAGCATGTTATTCCGGTGATATTTCAAACCATTTGCCTTTCGATAGCTATGGTAAGGCTTTTTGATAGCTATCGTAAGATCTTTCCACAGCTATCGAAAGGCTTTACCATAGCTATCGAAAGGTAAACAGTTTCAGATACAAATATACAATGGATGAGAAGGAATTGTTCTCTGATAAGGATGTTTTTTATTTATATTGAATGGTTGGCGGTATTCTTGTTGTTCAAGTATGAAATGTTATATGGTTAAATATTTTTATCCTTTTATTTACGATATATTCGTAATATTATGTAACTTTCGGACGTTTAAAAGAAAACATTCCTACTTATATGAAGAATCAAAATTTAATTTTAGTTTTTATCCTGTTAGTAGTAGCAGGATGTGAAAAAAATAAACAACAGGCAGATGATCTCATCACTGTTGATGTCACAACAAGCTATCCTAAAAAAGAACTGGTTCTTCAGGATTTTATGGATGTGGAATATATTGCGCTGGAAACCACTGACCAGTTTCTTACGCAAGGTTTGGTACGAGATGTAGGAAAAGAGTACTTATTGGCGACAAATAGAAATAATGATGGGGATATTTTCCTTTTTGACCGAAAAAACGGTAAAGGAGTAAGGAAGATAAACCGGCAGGGGCAAGGAGCGGAAGAATATACAAGGATGAATGACGTTATTCTTGATGAAAGTAATGGGGAAATATTCGTAAAGTCACAGGGAAATAAAATTTTAGTGTATGATCTTTACGGAGGATTCAAGCGGTGTTTGAATCTAGGTCGGGAGGTTTCATCTGTTTTCGATTATGACAAAAATAATTTAATTTGCTATGATATGTCTGATTATCATAGTAAGGGAAAGGATAGAAGCAAATCATACCATATTATTATATCCAAACAAGATGGAAGTGTTACCCGGGAAATTTTTATTCCTTTCAAAACGATTAACACGCCGATTGTGGTTGATGGAGATAAATTTATAGCAAGCTATTCTTATCCAATACGTCTGAGCCACGACGCTTGGACACTGGTGGATACATCTGCCGATACATTGTATCACTATGCACCGGATGGTACATTAATCCCCTTTATTGTAAGAACCCCTTCTGCACATACCATGCAGCCTGAAGTTTTTCTTTATATGGGTATTTCTACCGACCGCTATCATTTTATGCAAACCCTTAAAAATGTATTTAACTTTGAAAAGGGAAACGGATTCTATACGGATGAACTGGTGTACGACAGGGAAGAAAAAGCAATGTTTCAAGTAGCCGTATGCAATGACGACTATGCTGAAAAAAGGACTGTCGCTATGACTGCTAAGTCGATTAATCGCGAAATCGAAAACGCCACTAGTTTAAATGCATCCCGGCTTGTTGAGATTTACAAGAAAGGCCAACTGAAAGATGGCAAATTGAAAGAAATTGTCTCGAAGTTGGATGAAGAAGACAATCCGGTGATTATGTTGGTAAAGCAAAAGAAATAGGAGTATCTGAAAGTTTTTTTGCTGATTATTTTGCAGGTTGTACCTTAGTTATGCCTGTTATTTCACCAATTTTGCTTTTCTTTGCGGAAAATTTCAGTCACGTGAATTTAATTATAGAACAAGGAAACACCTCTTCAAAAGTTGCGGTATACAGCGAGAAGCATATGGAAGCCTCTTTTGTGTACAAGAAATTCGATGTTGATGAATTGGAGTCTCTCTTTGGGAAATACGATTTTGAACATGGAATATTGTCGACTGTGATAGGCCGGAATGAAGAGCTGAATGATTACCTGCGGGGAAAACTTCAGCGGTTCATCTTTTTGGATGAAACGATCCGGTTGCCTATTTCGGTTCAATATGAAACGCCTGAAACTTTGGGAAAAGACCGGCTCGCTGCGGCAGTCGGGGCTAATTACCTGGAACCGGGAAAAGACCTGCTGGTCATCGACGCTGGCACAGCAATCACTTATGAACTGATCGAAGCTTCGGGTACTTATTTGGGAGGAAATATATCTCCGGGGATGACTACACGTTTCAAAGCTTTGAATTCTTATACCAAAAAACTACCTTTGGTGACGGAACAGGAGGAGATCCCTTTGTTGGGAACAAATACTGAGAGTGCTATTCAAGCAGGAGTAGTAAATGGAATAGTCTACGAGATGGATGGATACATCGAGAAGCTACGGATAAAATATCCTAATCTTTTGGTTTTTTTAACAGGCGGTCATTCGTTTTATTTTGAAAGACGGCTAAAAAACTCCATCTTTGCAGACATTAATTTAGTGTTGACAGGATTAAACAGAATCTTAGAGTATAATGTTGAAGATTAATAAGCTACTAATAGCAAGCATTCTTATATTGACACAGTTGTCGCTAGCGGCACAAAATAACACTAACTCGCCATATACCCGCTTCGGTTACGGTGAATTGGCTGATCGCTCATTTGGAGCAGGACGCGCAATGGGTGGCATCGGTTTCGGATTGAGATCGCCGAAACAGATCAACCCGATGAACCCTGCATCTTATAGCTGCATGGATTCGTTGACATTCCTTTTTGACTTTGGTGTTTCAGGGCAATTATCCTGGTTCGACGACGGAGTTAATAAGCAACATAATGTTAATGGAAATGTGGAATACATTGCGTTGCAGTTCCCTATCCATAAACGTATTGCCATGAGTGTGGGAATTTTACCTTATTCTTATGTCGGATATAGCTTTGGCGCTCCGAGAACGACTGAAGGCGGATTCAATTACGTAGAAACATTTAATGGTTCCGGCGGATTAAACGATTTGTATGCTGGTTTGTCTATAGATATATGGAAGAAGCGTCTTTCAGTTGGAGCAAATGTCGGATATCTTTTTGGCAACATCAAGCACGAGCAGACTTCTATTGTCGGTAGCAGTACGGAATACAATACGATCCGGAATCAGAATTTGGAAGTGCGGGATATAAAGCTTGATTTCGGTGTCCAGTATACTCACCCGATCAGCAAAAGAGAAGAGATTACATTGGGATTGGTATTTTCTCCTAAAAATCGTCTGAATTCGACGTATATTAATACAACGTATAAGTCTACCTCTTCCGGTTCAGCTGAAGTGGTTGCGTCGGATACAACGAAAAATATGGCATTTGATATACCGAATTCAATCGGTTTCGGTGCATCGTATGTGAAGAGAGATAAACTGACATTAGCGGCGGACGTACTGTACGAAACATGGGATAAAGCCTTTTATGCGGATGAAAAGAGTAGTTTCAAAAATCGTGTGCGGGTAGCTGCCGGTGGAGAAATTATTCCGAACTATCAGAATCGTAACTTTTTTAGTCGCATAAGATACCGTGCCGGTGCTCATTACAGTAATTCTTATCTGATGATAAATAATACGGATGATGCGGCCTATAAAGGTAATGGATATAATGAATATGGTGTGAGTGTTGGTATGGGATTGCCGTTGATTGATAACCGTTCGTTAGTAAATATATCTTTTGAATACACGAAGATTAATCCTAGTGGAAAAAACATGATTGATGAACAGTATTTCCGTTTTACTGTTAATTATACATTCAATGAAATGTGGTTCTGGAAGAAAAAAGTTGATTAATTTAAATTGCTAACTTAAATTAAAACAGATATGAAAATAAAGGTATTGTTAATTGCAGCTGCATGTTCCATGGGAGCATTCGGCGCGTATGCACAGAAAGGAGTAGATAATGGAACACAGTTTGGATCAGGTGAAGACAGTATCCGTTGTGTAACCAATATCAGCTTGTTCGTTCCTTATGCAAAGGCCGGGAACTTTAAAGATGCATATGATTTTTGGAAAATTGTTTATGACGAATGTCCTGCTGCTACAAAGGATATTTATCTGCATGGTGTAAAGATCATGGCATGGAAGATTGCCAATGAGAAAGATCCGGCTAAGAAGGCTGCTTTGATTGATGACCTGATGGCTGTGTATGACAAACGTGTGAAATACTTCGGTGATGATAAACGTTACGGTAAAGACTGGATCGTTTCTCGTAAAGCCCAGGATTATATCCAGCAGATGGGTGAAAAGGCCGACTACAATAAATTATATAGCTGGCTGGGTGATATCATCAACGAATATGGTGACAATACGGAAGCATTAGGTGTTTCTCTGTATATGTTTGCTTCTTATCAGAAGATGGCTGATGATCCTAATCACAAAGGACAGTATGTAGAAGATTATCTGAAAGCTTCTAAAATATTGGATACTCAGTTACAGGCTGCACAGGCTGCAAACAATGAAAAAGAAGTAAACAACCTGACTACGTTTAAAACAAGTGTGAATGGTGCGTTTGCCAATAGTGGTGCTGCCGACTGCGAAACATTGCAGAACTTGTATGCTCCTAAAGTGGAAGAAAGTAAAAGCGATTTAGCTGCTTTGAAAGAAATCGTTGCATTATTGAGACGTGTACGTTGTCAGGAAATCGATGCATTCTTTGCTGCTGCAGGTTATGCTTATCAGTTGGAACCGAGTGCTGATGCTGCTATCGGTATTGCCAAACAGGCTGTAAAGAACAAGGATTATGATAAGGCTATCAAATATTTTGAAGAAGCCGCCAATATGGAAACAGATCCTTCTTCAAAAGCTGAAGATTATTATATGATGGCTCTGTTGTCTTTCGACCAGAAAGGTTATTCAAAAGCCAGAGAATATGCAAAGAAAGCTATTTCTATCAACGGAAGCTATGGTGCTCCTTATATCCTGATCGGACAGATGTATGCTGCGACAGTTAAGAACGTATTCCCGAATGACGGCGTTTTGGCAAGAGCAGCTTATAACGTAGCGATCGACCAGTGGGAAAAGGCAAAACAGGTTGATGAAAGCTGTAAAGACGAGGCTAACAAGTTGATCGGTACTTACCGTGCTCATTTACCTTCTACAGAAGAAATCTTTATGCATCCGGATCTGGAAAAAGGTAAAGCGTTTACTGTAGGTGGTTGGATCGGTGAGACAACAAGAATCAGATAATTATGACTGAAACGCGTTTTCCTGGTAAAACGAACAAATACGGCATAACAACTATCCTCGCGGTAGTTGTTATGCTTCTTTTATTTATGGCTTCTTGTGGTAAGGAGAATAAAGAGGTGGTCGAGGTTGAGTTCGATCCGGAAAATACGTATACTATGAGAACGACCGACATGACCAGTCTGATCTCAGACTCCGGTATTACCCGTTACCGGGTGAATGCGAAAGAATGGTTGATGTTCGGTAAGGCTAAAGAGCCTTATAATTACTTGCCACAGGGTGTTTATGTGGAAAAGTTTGACTCTCTTTTTAATGTAGAGGCTAGTGTAAAAGCAGATACTGCTTATTATTGGGATAAGAAAGGATTGTATAAGCTGATAGGCCATGTGAGCGTATTGAGCCTGGAAGGAAAGAAACTGGATACTTCGATATTGTTTATTGACCAAAAAGAGGACAAGATTCATACGGATCAATATTTTGAGTTGCAGGAAGGAGAGAAGATCATCACCGGTATTGGTTTCGAGTCTAATCAAAATATGACAAAATATAAGATTTTCAATTCACAGGGTACTTTCCCCGTAAGCGAATCTCCCCGTGATTCGTCAAGAGTAAATGTGACTCCCACAGACTCGACTGTTGTGGATATAACAAAGACAGATTCAATAAAATAGAATTGATGTGAATGCATTAACGTACATATTGATTTCATTAGCTTTTTCCGCTTTTTTTTCAGGCATGGAGATCGCGTTTATTTCTTCCAATAAATTGCGGCATGAACTGGATAAAAAGAATAAAAATATAGCCGGTAAAATATTGGATATCTTTTACCGGAATCCCAACCAGTTTATTTCTACGATGCTGGTGGGTAATAATATCGCATTGGTCGTTTACGGTCTGCAAATGGCAATTATACTGGAACCGTTTATTGCCCGGTTCGTTTCGAATGAGGCTTTGATCGTTCTTATCCAATCGATTATCTCAACACTGTTGATTCTGTTTACAGGTGAGTTTATTCCGAAAACGATATTCAAGCTGAATCCGAATTTCTCCTTGAACTTATTTTCGGTTCCGTTGCTGATCATATACATTATATTATATCCGATATCGAAGTTTTCCGCTTTGATATCCTATCTGATCCTGAAACTGGTGGGAGTGAAGAATATCACCCAGTCGAGCAGGCGTACTTTGGGAAAAGTCGATCTGGACTTTTTTATTCAGCAAAGTATTGAAGATGCACCTTTGAATTCGGACATGGATACCGAAGTGAAAATATTCCAGAATGCGCTCGACTTCTCCAATGTACGTTTGCGTGACTGTATTGTTCCCCGTACGGAGATCGTTGCTTGTGATACGACTGCCGGTATCGACGAACTTCGTTCTAAATTTATCGAGACCGGATTGTCAAAGATTCTGATATATAATGAGAATATCGACGATATCATAGGATATATCCATTCATCGGAGCTCTTCAAGAATCCGGAAGACTGGACACAGAATATCAAGACTGTCTCGATCGTTCCCGAAACAATGGCTGCCAATAAACTGATGAAGGTGCTGATGCAGGAGAAAAAGAGCATGGCGGTTGTTGTGGATGAATTTGGCGGTACTGCCGGGATCGTGACATTGGAAGATTTGGTGGAAGAAATATTCGGAGAGATTGAGGATGAACATGATATGAAATCATATGTAGCCCGTAAGGTTTCGGAGGATGAATACCTCGTATCGGGTCGTATGGAGATCGACACCTTGAATGAGAAGTTTAATCTGGAGCTGCCGGAGTCGGACGATTATGTGACGATCGCCGGCTACATATTGCATTTCTACCAAAAATTTCCTAAATTGAATGAATCAATCGTAATTGATAAATATACTTTCAAAATAATAAAAGTAACGGCAACGAAAATAGAACTTGTGCGAATGAAAGTAGGCAATTGATGAAAAAAAATGGAATAAAAGATGTAACAAATCCTTTTTTTCGTATCTTCGTGCCCTTAAACTGTAAAATATAAACTTTAAAAATAAATAACGATAAATGGCTACGCTGGAAAAAATCAGAAGCAAAGCTGGACTGCTTGTACTCGTTGTGGGTTTGGCATTGTTCGCTTTTATCATTGGAGACTTTTTGAACTCCGGTTCTACTTATTTCAGACAAACTCAGGAGAGAGTTGCTAAGGTTGACGGGGAAGTAATTAAAATTCAGGATTATCAGGGACGTATTGATGAAATGACTGAGATGTATAAAATGCAGTCCGGTCAGAATAATCTTCCCGAGGAATACATGAATCAAATCCGTCAGTCGGTATTCGACGCTATGGTACAGGAAGTCGTACTAGACGAAGCAACAGCTAAATTAGGTATGGGGGTAAGCCCGGAAGAATTGTTCGACATGGTTCAGGGTGAAAACATTTCACCGATGATCCAGCAGATGCAGATGTTTGTTAATCCGCAGACAGGTGCATTCGACAAGACTGCTCTGTTGAACTTTCTTAAAACAATTGATGACGACAATATTGCCAGCTATCCGGCTGATCAGCAGGCACAATTGATTCAGGCTCGTAATTTCTGGTTGTTCTGGGAAAAGAACATCAAACGTCAGCGTTTGGAACAGAAATATACAACCTTGCTGAGCAAAGCAGTTTCAGCTAATGTATTGGATGCGAAAGAAGCATTTGATGCTGCAGCTGAAAATTCGGATATCGTTTATGCTATGCAGTCATATGCAAGTATTCCTGATTCAACGGTTGAAGTAAGCAAGAGCGAAATCGAAAAGCTGTACAACCAGCGTAAAGAGCTTTACAAGCAAAAAGAAGGTAAGGTTATCAAATATATCGCTGTAGACATTCGCCCGAGCCAGGAAGACTATGATAAGGCTAGTGCAGACATCGAATCTTTGAAAGAAGAATTTGCAACATCAGAAAAAGTCGCTGATATTGTGAATGAAAATTCAGAAGTACCTTATATGGATGCATTCTTTACAGAAAATGCATTCGATCCGGAAATGAAACAATTCGCAACAACATCTGAAGTGGGTGCCGTATATGGTCCGGTATTTGACAATGACAAATACAGAATGTTCAAGTTGGTAGACAAAAAGATGGCTCCAGACTCCGTGAAGGTAAGTCATATCATGTTGGCTAACGGTGACGAAGCACGTACAACAGCTTTGGCTGATAGTTTGATGAACGTTTTGAAGAATGGCGGAAACTTTGCTGAACTGGCAAAAGAATTCTCTGCTGACCAGGCTGCTGAAAATGGCGGTGAACTGGGATGGTTTACTGAAATTACAGCCCTGAGAGGTGTAAACGAAGATTTCAAGAACGCTGTATTCTCAACTCCGGTTAATGAAGTAGTGAAAGTTAAATCTTTATATGGAACTCACCTGGTAAAGGTTACAGAAAAAACAGCCAATGTGAACAAGTATAAAGTAGCTGACATTGACATGACTGTATCTCCCAGCTCCAAGACTTATAGCAATATTTATAACGAGTTGAATCAGTTCATTTCTAAAAATAACGATTTGGCAAAATTGGATGATGCTGCTAAAGAAGCGGGTTATAACCTGATCTCAGGTGTAACTGTTACTGCAGATAATCAGACTTTGGGAAGTATCAAGAACTCTCGTCCGGTTATCCGTTGGGCATTCCAGAATGATAAAGGCAAAATCTCTGAAATCTTCGAATGTGACGATAAATTTGTTATTGCAGGTATTGAAGGTACTTTGAAAGAAGGTTACCGTTCTCTTGCTTCTTTAACTCCTACTTTGAGAGCTGAAATTGCAGCTCAGAAGAAAGGTGAAAAGATATCTGCTGATCTGAAAGCAAAGAACCTGACATCTGTAGAGTCTTATGCTGATGCTATGGGATCAAGAGTAGATTCAGTTAAGTTTATCAACTTCGGAACTCGTCGTATCGCCGGTATCGGTGTAGAGCCTAAACTGAATGCAATGGTTTCTGTTGCTGAAGTAGGTCAGGTAAGCGAACCGGTTGCCGGAAACAATGGCGTATATGTATTCAAAGTATATGACAGAAACAAAGATGCTAAAGAATATAATGAAGCGGATGAGATCAAGACGTTAGATGCTTCAAATGCTTATCGTTTCGGATTCCAGGCTATCCAGTCATTGGTTAACAAGGCAGATGTAGAAGATAACCGTATTCGTTTCTTCTAAACAAATAAGATATAAAGGATATACTTGATCCTTTTCAATGAAAGCTGCCGGACTTATTCAAAAAAGTCCGGCAGCTTTTTTTATCTTTGTACTGAATTAATCGTTATAGAACAAAATACAATGCAAGAGAAAAGACGATTGTTAGGCATGACGCTGGACGAACTGAAAGAAGTCGCTGCACAGGTCGGCTTGCCCGGTTATGCAGCGAAGCAGATGGCAGATTGGCTGTATAAGAAGAAAGTGACTGCCATTAAGGAAATGACTAATATTGCCGTAGCCAAACGTACTCTTTTGGAGGAGTCCTTTGAGATAGGCGCGGTTCCTCCGGTCGATTGTATGAAATCGGTGGATGGAACGATCAAATATTTATTTGCCGCAGGTCCCGGCAATTTTGTCGAATCGGTCTATATTCCGACTAACGACCGGGCAACATTATGTGTTTCTTCGCAGGTAGGCTGTAAGATGAATTGTCTGTTCTGTATGACAGGCAAACAAGGATTCACAACCAATCTTACCTCCAATCAGATATTGAATCAGATTCAGTCTCTTCCGGAGTCGGATTCGTTGACCAATCTGGTCTTTATGGGGATGGGAGAACCTTTGGATAACGTTGACGAACTGTTCAAAGCACTTGAAATCCTCACGTCGTCTTATGGATATGGCTGGAGTCCCAAAAGGATAACCGTCTCCACTATTGGGGTTATAAAAGGACTGAAACGTTTTCTGGAAGAGAGTGATTGCCACCTGGCAGTCAGCCTGCATTCTCCTTTCCATGAGGAGCGCTTGTCTTTGATGCCTGTAGAAAAGGCGTATCCGGCGCAGGAAGTCATTGATCTGATTAAACAATATGACTTTTCCCATCAGCGTCGCGTTTCTTTTGAATATATAGTTTTTAAAAATTTAAATGATAGTCCGAAACATGCTAAGGCTTTGATTGGTTTATTAAAAGGAATGGAATGCCGGGTGAACCTGATACGTTTTCATGCTATACCCAATGTCCCGTTGGAAAGTTCGGATTTGGCGAAAATGGAAATATTCCGTGATACCCTGAATAATGCCGGGCTCGTTTGTACGATCCGGGCTTCAAGAGGAGAAGATATATTTGCCGCTTGTGGGATGCTGTCAACGGCAAAAAAGCAACAAAATGGATAGAAGGCAGATCATTTAATGGAAAAGAACTATATTTGTGTAATAAAAAACGAATGGGTATGAAAAAGATTTCTTTACTGATTAGCTTATGTATGTTTCTGGTATTGCTGGGATCATGTAGCTCAGGTCCGGTTGGAAAACGGGCCACTGGCCTCGCTTACGAGGTTGTTGTAGTAATGAAAAAAGCAAACTGGGATGGCCCTTCGGGAAAGGCTATTAAGCAAGAACTGACATCAGATGTCCCAGGTCTTCCTCAATCTGAACCTGCATTAAAAATAACTTATGTAGATCCTTCTCAATTTGACGGGTTGTTGACTTATGTCCGCAATATCCTGATCGTAAACATAGATCCTGCCATTTATACGAAGGCTTCGCTGAGCTATGAAAATGACCGCTGGGCAAAAGGCCAGGTGGTTGTTACCTTGAATGCTCCTTCTCCGGAAGCAATCATCGAATATGCACAGGCACATCCGAGAGCGCTTGTAGACTTCTTTGTAAAAGTCGAAATGAACCGGGCTGTAGCTCAGTTGGAAAAAGATTATAGTACGGTGGTTATGGAGAACCTGAAGGATAAGTACGACCTGATGCTGAATGCTCCGGCTAACATGACTTACTATCGGGATACGACAGACTTTTTCTGGGCATCCAATAATGCCAATACCGGACGTACGGATTTGATTGTATATACTTTCCCTTATACGGACCCGAATACGTTCACTGCCGATTATCTGGTGGCGAAACGTGACTCGGTGCTGAAAGCGAATCTGCCGGGTGCTTTTCCTGATTCATATATGACAACAGAATCCCGGTTTGGCGTTGAGTACACGCCGATCACGGTGAATGGAAAGTATTGCGGTGTGTTGCGTGGTTTGTGGAAGATGGTTGGCGATATGATGGGAGGACCGTTTGTCAGTCATGTCCGTCTCGATGAAAAGAACAACCGCGTAGTTGTTGCCGAAGGGTTTGTCTTTGCTCCTGAAACAGATAAACGTAACTTTATCCGCCGTGCCGAAGCTGCTTTATATACTCTTCGCCTGCCGGGTGAATTTGATAAATCAGTAGAAGAAAAGCTTGACATTCCGGAAAGTAAGAAATAAACAAACATAATACATGGAAGAACGATTGATAAAGGTGGGCATTACCCACGGGGATATAAATGGTATCGGATATGAAGTGATACTTAAAACATTTTCAGATGCCAGGGTTGCTGAACTTTGTACTCCGGTCATATACGGATCGTCGAAGATCGCAGCTTATCACCGGAAAGCGTTGGAGTTGCCTCCTGTGAATATGAATATCATCTCTCAGGCAGAAGATGCCGGAATTAACCGGGTGAATATCATTAACTGTGTGGATGATGAGACAAAAGTAGAATTATCGCAGTCGACATCGATAGCAGGAGAAGCTGCATTCCTGGCATTGGAAGCAGCCGTTACCGATTTGAAAAGGGGAGCGGTGGATGTTTTGCTGACAGCTCCGATCAATAAACATAATATTCAGAATGATCAGTTCCATTTTCCGGGACATACCGAATATCTGGAAGAACGTTTTGGCGGTGTAGGACGGAAAGCATTGATGATCCTGATGAAAGATGGTTTGCGTGTCGCTTTGGTGACCGGGCATATTCCACTTTCTGAAGTCCCTTCAAAAATAACCGTAGAGGATATTGTGTCGAAGCTGCGTATATTCAATCAATCGCTCAAACAGGATTTTGGGATTGTGAAACCTCGTATTGCCGTTCTTTCCTTGAATCCGCATGCAGGCGATGACGGTTTGTTGGGAAAAGAGGAGGAAACGATCATACTGCCGGCTATGGAAGAAGCTGAAAGAAGAGGTGTGATGTCTTTCGGGCCGTATGCGGCAGACGGATTTTTCGGTTCTCAAATGTATGATAAGTTCGACGGAGTACTGGCCATGTACCATGACCAGGGCCTGGCACCCTTCAAAACGCTGGCAATGGATGACGGTGTTAATTATACGGCCGGCCTGTCGATCGTACGAACTTCTCCGGCACATGGGACTGCCTATGACATCGCCGGACAGAATGTTGCATCTGAAGAATCGTTCCGCCAGGCTTTGTATGCTGCTCTCGATATTTACCGTAACCGGTTGATCTATCGTGAGGCGACGGCAAATCCGCTCCGAAAACAATATTTCGATAAGGGCGGCGACAATGAAAAACTGGATCTTACCAAAGATGATGATGCAGAGGTTTGTTCTCAATAAATAATAAAGAAATATCCCTCGGAAAACTCTGTTTCCGGGGGATATTTGTTATAAATAACGACTCTTTATACCTGTTGTTTTTTATAATAAAATGGTCAATATTGCGCTTTTTGACTTCAAACTTTTTTTGATAGGAAAAGTTTGCGTAAGTTTGTGGTTCAAAATTGCAACATGAATTATGTTTAAAGATAAAACGATCGTATATACTTCCGGAACATTCGATATGTTTCATTATAATCATCTCCGGATGATCAATTATGCCCGTAGCCTGGCTGATATCCTGATCGTAGGAGTAAGCACGGACGAACTGGTTTCTTCTTATAAAGCAAATCCTATTATCCCGTTCAACGAGCGTCTTCAGATCATTGAGGCGTTGAAAACTCCGGATATTGTCATACCGCAGCATACACTGGATCATACAGAGATTGTGAAGAAGCTGAATATCGATGCTTTCGTGGTTGGTGACGACTGGTACGGTAAATACGATTATCTGAAAGATTTAGGTGTACAGGTTTTTTATTTCCCATACGGAACCGGCGTTTCTTCATCTAATTTGAAGAAGACGATTCATGATTCTTACGAAGAGAACCTGAAATATCAACGACATGCTAAACCTGCTACTGTAAAGGGGAAAGGGGAGGAATAAAAAGAACTCATGGAAAAATGTGCTTTAATTACCGGTGGTACGAAGGGTATAGGTAAAGCGGTGGCTTTCTGTTTGGGAAAAGCCGGGTATGATCTTGTGCTTACATATGCTTCAGATTCGGAAAAGGCTGAACAGACATGTGATAGTTTGCAACAGCAATTCGGAATCAAAGTCTCTGTACTACAAGCTGATATTACTAAAAAGGAATCCATTGATAAAATAGATGCTTATTTGCGGGAAAAGAATTTACAGTTGGATGCTGTAGTCTTTAATGCGGGACTGACTTGTCGTGATTCGTTTGAGGATTTGTCACTCACGGATTGGGAACGGGTCTTTTTTGCAAATATACATTTCCCGGTATTCTTATTACAACGTGTTGTTCAATTGATCAATAAGGGGGGGAGTGTGGTCTTTACCGGCTCCTTGATGGGTATTCAGCCTCATTCGGTTTCCCTGGCTTATGGGGTGACGAAGAGTGCTGTGCATGCTCTTGTTAAGAATATGGTCAAATTCTTGACTCCTTATGAGTTGCGTGTGAACGCAGTCGCTCCTGGATTTGTCGATACCGAATGGCAGAAGGCCAAACCGGCTGAGATACGAAAAAGTATAGAGAACAAGGTTTCTTTAGGGCGCTTTTGTGATCCGGAAGAGTTGGCCGAAGTGTATAAGATGTTAATTGAAAATAGTTATTTTAATGGCGAAGTGGTCGTTGTAGACGGCGGATATTCGTATAAATAATAGATCATGAGTAATTTGGATAAAGAATACGAAGCATCACTAAAATCGATAGAAACAGAAAATGTAGTGGACCGGGCGTTTTACCGTCCGATCGGTTTTCGTATCGCTCGTATGCTGCGTGGCACGGGGATTACCCCGAATATGGTGACGGTTATTTCTATCTTTGTAGGAGCAGGTGCCGGCTACATGTTTTATCATGACAATCTAGTGTATAATATCTGTGGTATTTTATTATTGGTTTTTGCCAATATACTCGATTGCGTAGACGGCCAGCTGGCTCGTCTGACCGGTATCAAGTCGGCTATCGGACGAATACTTGACGGATTTGCCGGTGATATTTGGTTTGCCTCCATCTATGTCGGTTTTGCTCTCCGTTTATCCCATGAATATGGCACTTACTGGTTTTTCGCTTTAGCCGTTATCTCCGGCTTGTCTCATCTGGTGCAGGCGAATATAACCGATTATTATAAAACATTGCACCTTTATTTCATCAGTAAGGATAAAGGCGCAGAATTTCAGTCTCTGGAACAGGTAATAGCCCGTCATAAAGAGATGAAGCTGGGTATCAACAAAGCATTTTATTTTCTTTACAGAGGATATACTTTACTCCAGGTAAAAGCGACTCCCTCTTTGCAGCATATGTTGCAGAGCCTTCATGCTAAATACGGGGATGATATTCCGGAGAATGTACGGGTCGCTTTTCGTAAACAAAGTCGTGACCTGATGCGTTATATAGATCTGCTGACATTTAACGGGCGTACAATTGTCATGTTCGTTGTCGTGTTGGTAGGCGAAGTGTGGGTTTATTTCCTGTATGAAATAATCGTGTTGAATTTTGTATTGCTGATGTCGATGCGCAAGCACGAAAAAATGTGTGCATCGTTTATTGAATAAATAAAATATGAAAAAGAGCGTAGTAGACATTAATGATTTGCAGGAAGCTGCCCCGTTCTTCAGAAGCCGTGTAGGCACCTTCCTTGGCAAATTACTGATTAAATGGCTAAGTGTTGACAAAGTAAACAAAGTGCATGCCAATAATTGCCATTTGCGTGGAGCAGCGTTTACTACTGCCTTACTGAATGATCCTTTGATCGACATCAAGTATCATCTGCATAATGGGGAAATACTGGATCATTTGCCTGAAGGGGCATTTATAACAATATCCAATCATCCTATCGGTTCGGTCGATGGGATCATACTGATCGATATCATGGCAGCGCGCCGTCCGGACTTTAAGGTGATGGTGAACGAGATCCTGGTAAAGATCGGTGCCATGAAGGATAATTTTGTTTCAGTCTTGCCCGATTCTACCGGTAATGGTCCGAACCCGGCCAATATAAACGGTGTACGTTATTCATTGCAGCGCCTGAAAGAAGGGCATCCGATGGGCTTTTTCCCGGCAGGGGCGATTTCTTTCTACAATAAAGAAGACAAGGTGATCCGTGACCTGCCCTGGACGCACAGCGTGATCCGTCTGATCCGCAAAGGCAATGTTCCGATATATCCCGTTTATTTTGATTTTTTGAATTCCCGCTTCTTTTATTGGCTGGGTGGTATCAGTTGGAAGATACGTACTCTGCGTATTCCAGCCGAAGCTTTCAACAAACGGGGAAAGACAGTCGATGTATATGTCGGTGAGCCCATCTCGCCTGACGAAATAAAGAATTTTACGGATGATACGGCATTGGCAGAATTTTTATTCAACCGTACTTATGGTGCTAAAAAATAAGAAACCGCTGATAGAATCTGCTCTTGATAGCTGGAATTTGAATTAAGATTTGTAATTTTGGCAGACAAACTGAAATAATTACAGATATTCAATAGATATGATGATTAAGGTTGACGTCCAGCAAATAAAACAGCGTTTTGGAATTATAGGAAATAGCCCTGGCCTGAACAGGGCGATCGATGTCGCTCTTCAGGTGGCACCGACTGATTTGTCTGTGCTTATTACAGGAGAAAGTGGTGTCGGTAAAGAAACTTTTCCTCAGATCATACATCAGAACAGTCCGCGTAAACATGGTCAGTATATAGCCGTGAACTGTGGTGCTATCCCGGAAGGAACCATCGACTCCGAGTTGTTCGGACATGAAAAAGGCTCTTTTACAGGGGCATTGGCAGACCGGAAAGGTTATTTTGAAGTAGCCGACGGAGGAACTATTTTTTTGGACGAAGTCGGGGAATTGCCTACTCCGACACAAGCCCGTCTGTTGCGTGTTCTTGAGACCGGTGAATTTATTAAAGTCGGTTCATCAAAAGTACTGAAGACGAATGTGAGGATTGTTGCTGCGACTAATGTGAACCTGGTGCAGGCGGTGGCAGACGGAAAATTCCGTGAAGATCTGTACTATCGTTTGAATACAGTACCTATCCAGATACCTCCTTTGCGTGAACGTCCGGATGACATTATCCTGTTGTTCCGTAAATTTGCCGGAGACTGTGCCGAGAAATATCGTATGCCGCCGATCCGCCTGGATGAAGAAGCTCGCCAGTTGCTGACTTCTTACCGCTGGCCGGGAAACGTCCGCGAATTGAAGAATATTACGGAACGGATTTCAGTGATCGAGGAAGACCGGGATATCACCGCCAGCATACTGCGTTTGTATCTTCCGGATCTGAATGTGGAGAAATATCCGGTCCTGGTCAAACAGCAGGAAAACGACCAAAAATTTTTCAACAGTGAACGCGAGATACTTTACCAGGTCCTCTTCGATATGAAGAAAGATGTCAATGAACTGAAAAAGCTGGTTCATGATATCATGGGAGGGAAGATGCCTATGCCGGTAACCGATGAGACTGCTTATGCACATCCGATCCATCCGGTTCATTCGGCTCCTATCCAGGAAGCGGAAGCGGTGGAAGAAGAAGAGACACTTTCTTTGGAAGAGGTCGAAAAAGATATGATCCGTAAAGCATTGGAGAAACATAACGGACGCAGAAAGAATGCGGCTGCTGATCTGAAAATATCGGAACGTACTCTTTACAGAAAGATTAAAGAATATAATTTGGAATAATATGTTGAGAAAGAATGTGATCTGGCTCTGTCTGCTGATAGGGGTAATAGTTACGGCTTGTTCTATTTCCTATAAGTTCAACGGAGCTTCGATTGACTATACAAAAGTAAAAACAATTACTGTCAAGGATTTTCCGAACCAGGCTCCTTTGGTGTATCCTCCGTTATCGCAGGAGTTTACCGAAGCGTTGAAGGATATTTATATCCGTCAGACCCGTCTCCAGATGGTCAATAACAACGGAGACCTGGAGTTGGAAGGGGAAATTACCGGTTACGAACTGACACCGATGGCTGTCAAGGAAGATGCCTGGTCGTCCCAGACGAAGCTGACGATCACCGTCCGTGTCCGTTATTCCAACCGGACGAATCCGGATGAAGATTTCGAACAGAGTTTCTCTGCTTATCGTGAGTTCGATGCAAGCCGGATGTTGCAGGATGTGCAGGCAGAGTTGTGTACCGAGATCGTCGATGAGTTGACAGATCAGATTTATAATGCAACCGTAGCCAATTGGTAAAATTATGAAAGCTGCAGACTTATATCTATTGATGGAAGATCCCTCTCTGCTGACAAAGGAAACACTTTCCCCGTTACGTCAGATAGTGGATGAATATCCTTATTTTCATATAGCCCGAATGCTTTATCTGAAGAATCTGGCTGTATTGAACGATATACGTTTTGCCGCAGAGTTGAAAAGAATGGCAGTTTATATACCGGACAGAAGAAAATTATTTGCACTGATCGAGGGAGAGCGTTACGGTATGACGTTTAAGGCAGCTACAGGTGAGGAAGGTGCATCGGCAGCAGATTCTTTCTCCTTGATCGAAGCTTTCCTGGCTGATCGTGAGGGGGAAGGGGAGCAACAGGCGACCGATGAAAGTCTATTATTTCAGCCTTCCGTATCATCCGATTATATTTATTGGTCGTTATCCAAAGATGAGACACCGGCTGAAGAAGAACCGTCGGCCAGGCTTCAGCATCATGATCTGATCGATTCTTTCATTAAAAATGATGAACAACGTGCACCGGGTAGCGGTTTGTCGCTGACTTTGCAGCCGGATGCCCCATCTTCTCAGGCTCCGTTAAAAGAACAGGAGAGTGAGCACCCCCGTTCGTTGGACGATGATTCTTATTTTACCGAGACATTGGCTCATATTTATGTTAAACAGAAACGGTATGAGAAGGCATTGCAAATTATTAAAAACTTATATTTGAATTATCCAGAAAAAAATGCTTACTTTGCAGACCAAATTAGATTTTTGGAAAAATTGATTATTAACACTAAAAAATAAAACTAAAATGTACGTATTTATTTCTATTCTAATCCTGATCGCTTCAATACTTTTGATCCTGATAGTATTGATACAGAACTCAAAGGGGGGAGGTCTGGCTTCGGGATTCTCTTCATCTAACCAAATTATGGGTGTACGTAAAACCACAGACTTTTTGGAAAAAGCAACATGGGGCCTGGCTGGTTTTGTTATTGTATGTAGTATCGTTATTACAGCATTTATCCCTAGAGCAACAACTACTACACAATCTGAAATCAAAAAACAGGTAAATGAAGCTGTTACAATCGATCCGAATACGGTAGCTCCTAACTTCGGTACGGCTCAGCCATCGGCAAATGCTCCGGTTGAAGAAGAAACTCCGGCAGAAGAACCTGCACAAGCACAATAAGTTTGATTTTATCAGATATTTAAATGTATATAAAAAAGCATTCCGGAAGGGATGCTTTTTTTTATGGAAAAACACACTCTACAGCCAATATAAAGCGAGAGGCTTCACCTTTCACACTCCTGCAACTTGCTGTCAATCTGTATATTCCTGTGACACCAGACGTTTCACAACACCAAACGCCCAAATCTTAATAAATGTAACACGCAAAGCCGTGCTTTCAAAGCATATATCTTTTGCAATCAAAAGACCGGACTTTTGATTCTAAAACACTGGTCTTAACATTTCAAAACACTGGTCTTTTTCAACCGATCAAAAGACGTTTCACCGTATTATTTTGATACATAATAAGTTGAAAGCCGTGACAGGTGAAGGGTAAAATTGTTTTTATCGTATGCAGATGATGATCCGGTCGCTGCCGCACCTATATTAGATGGCTGCCGCACCTGTTTCAAATAGCTGCCGGAGTTATTTCAAATGGGTCGGCAGCTATTTTTGATGGGAGCCGACCCATTTGGGAATTGCTCCTTTCTTTTCAATGGATGTAGAAAATTGTTTCACTTTTGTTTGCATAACCGGATGCTTCTCTCTACTTTTGCTCCTGCACACTAGTATAGCGATACATGGTTGTGCATCTTATTGATTACGAGAAGCGTTTAAAGATATTATCCTTATAGTGAAACTTCGACACTTTCATAATTGCTGGATAATAGACAACTGAACGCTCACGTACCTTTCCTTGTTATGTACACTCATGCCAGTCATGCGTATAGACAAGATAAAAGGGCGTGGGCTGTTGTTTATATCAGCAATTAGGGCAGTCGAAGGCCTCACTATAAGATATATTCAACAGTTCCTACGCCTTCTTTTATTTTTATAACCATCCACTCCGGGAATTGATGGAGCTCAAGTTGTATTGCCTATGAAATAAGAAGAAACGAAAGAGAAGAACCCTGTTTTATGTAACCTTATTGATTACAACTCAAACGAGTATAGAAAATTTATATTTATTATTAAGATACAAGCAAATGAATAAAATATTACTAACAGTATTTGCCGTTATTCTAAGTGTAACGACAAATAGCGGATGGGCGCAAACATCTCCTATCTATCAATCCTGTACATTAGGAAGTTGGGAAAATGATCGGACAGAACCTCTAAGCTGGGATATCTCAGGCGACTGGATCACATTCTCTACGAAAACTGAACCCCATGACAACTGGTTTTCATGGCATGGAAAGACAGCACAAACCAATATGACCATGACCGACAACTGGGTTGTCGAAACACAGTTGAAGTTAACCGACGAGTTATTAAAACGAAATGGTGTAAGAACATCTTTATGGCTAAATGTCTTCAATGAAAAGGGGGTGAACGCTGATTGGTCGATCCTGCAATTTAATATCGACAACAATACCCATACAAAAGGATGGCAGTACTGGATATCGACAGGTGACGGGGAGTGGAAAGATATCTCTGCCGATAAAAACATACCTGTTGTTGCCGGTACTTATACGATAAAAATAAGCTATCAGGACGGAAAGATCATACAATATATTAATAATGTAGAAGTTAACAGCTATGATGTACCGGACTGCAAAATGTCTTATGTAAAAGGAATTATCTTCAATTCATTCAGCTTTGGAGATAGTTACGCAACTACATGGAAAGTGCCTTCGGCTAAGTTTGTTGCCGGAAAAAGTATGGTATCGACAGACGAGGAATTGAAGAAAGCAGTTGCAGACGAGAGCGTTTCTTCCATCACCCTGGCAAAGGGAAACTATACCGCAGACCTGACTATCGACAGAGCGATCGACATTGTTGGAGCAGGAAGCGGGGAAAATGGAACAACAATTACCGGTGTTATGAATATAACAGCAACCAATGGAGCAAAAGTAAATCTGTCGGAATTGCATCTAACCCCTAATAATATCAACAATAAAGCAATAACGGTGGGTACTGCATCTGGAACAGAAACTCCAGTTGTTACTGCAACAAATTGTGTGATAGACAAGGCTCAAAGAGGATTTAATATATTAAGCGTTGGTGCGCAAGTCTATGCAAAGAGTACAAATATAGATGTAACTTACTATGCAATCAGTCTTTGTAATGAAAAACAAAAGATAAGTATTGAGGGTGGTACTATACAGGGATGGGCGGCCATTATGACAACAGCTAACGGAGGGTTAAGTAGCCCAAAAGGGGACATTGCCTCTACTGGAACAGAAATAGTTGTTAATAATGCTACATTGATAAGTAAGATACTTTCTAATGAAAACTATGGAGTAATAGTTTTGCAGGAAAAATACAATGGCATTAGTGCTACAATTACAAACAGTACGCTAACAGCGATTGGTGACAATCAAATTAACCCTCAATATTCAGCAATATTGGATATCCGTTCCTATAATAACGTAGTAACCGTCACCAATTCGGAACTCAATTGTACAAATGGAGCGAACGAAGCAGGAGGAGCAGTAGTTTCTTTAGGATGGAGCCATGCTGATTTTGGTAGAGAGTATGAGGAAAGTGTACATTTCTCTCAGGTAAAAGACTATTCCATACCGACTACTAATACGGTCACTATCGGTAATGATTGTCGGATTGCGATGAAAGAAGGAGAAAAACTTGTTGTAACTTCCAGAACAACTCCAAATCAAGAGAAGGACAAATTGACAATCAAAGGTGAAATATATACCGTATCTAAAGGGAATGTATATCGTCAATATCAGGAAGGATACGTCGGTAGTAAGTGGGTGACAGTCGATGACGAAGGATCGCCTATGGCAACCGATGCCGAATCGCTGAAAGAACAGATAGAAAAAGCCACTCCCAATGCGACAATCAATTTATTGCCGGTTACATACAAATTAGAATCACCTTTGCAGATAACAAAAGCGATTAAGTTGACTTCTGTCAATGCCAATCAAAAGGCTACTCTCAAAGGTAACATTACAATTGAAGCAGATGGCGTAATACTGAATAACTTAAATATTGAAACCGAAAGTACCGGTACCAAATACTGGCAAAAGAATGCAATCAGTGTAATCTCCCAAAAGGTAACTATCACAAACTGTGACTTCAAAGGTAGCGTTCAAGCCGGACATGGTAACGAGTGGGTAGTAAATGGTATTGTCTTGTTCCCTACTAGTGCAAGTCCTACATATACTGTTTCCGGTAATACTTTCACGATGTTCAAAGGGACAACATCGGATAAGAAATGGACTGCTACAGCTATTATCATGGCTGACGGGTATACATTAGATAAAAAAGAAAATGGTCAAGTTGTTCTACCTGTTGTTAGCAACTTTAACGAAACGGCTATTGCTAACGCAAACACTTATACCGACTGCTTTGCCGATTATATCCATATGACGAACAGTAAATATGTATATAGCCGTACCCAAAGTGCCGATGGTGTTGCCGATGCATGGCTTTCGATGGATAAAGGGACGATCGAGGCTCCGGCTGTAACCAATAGCGATGTATTGACAGCTCTTAATAATACAACTAAACCGGCCCTTACCGATAAAGCAATTGCGATCAGATGTAGCGATGCCTGGTTGGTGACTAATGAAAGCCTGGCAGGAAACGACCTTCCGGTATTGATTATCACAAAGTCAGAGGATACTTATGAAGTTGTAAAAAAGACGGTAGCTCCGACAATCGAGAACTCTACCTTGAAAGCTTCTACCATCGAAGCCGGACAGACGCTTTCTGCTTCTGTTCTGAGCGGAGGTAAGGCAATGGTGGATGGAAAAGAGATTGCCGGTACTTTTGCCTGGGAAGATCCGAAGACTGTTGTTGCCGAAGGTGAGCAAACTTATCCAGTGGTCTTTACTCCTAATGACTTGTCTACTTATAGTGCAGCAAAGACTACACATACTTTCTCCGGGAATAATGCAATTAAGCAGTATTATACAGTTACTGCCGGCAAATGTGAGAACGGCCGTGTGGAAATAAAAGAGGCGAATGCTGCCAACCGCTATCTAAAAGGTAGTACGCTGACTCTTCTGTATCATCCGGATGCTAATTATAAAACGAAAGCCGGTGCTGAAACAACCCTGAGTGTAACTGAAGATAAAGTGGTTACTACTACTTTTGATGCAATTATGCATACGGTTACGATTGTGGCCGGTGAAAACGGTAGTGTATCGGTAAACGGGAAAACGTATACCGGAAACTCGAATACTATTTCCATGCAACAAGGTTCCGAACTGGGCGTACAGGCAATACCGGCTACCGATTATGTCGGTTCGCTGACTTGCTCTGATAGCAAAGTGATAAGCAATGGAGTTGTTACGGTAGACAAACCTTTTACAATCAATGCTTCATTTACGGCAAAGCCTAAAGATCAGTTTGTTGTATCGGTTCCTGCTGTTCAGAATGGTAAGATACTATTGTATGATAAGGACGGTAATGCGATCGATGCTGGTTCATCGGTTGTTTCCGGTACGGTAGTCAGTGTGTTGGCTGTTCCGGATCTGGGGTATGAGCTGACAGAAGGTAGTTTAAAGAATAATGATACTTCAATTAGCGGTGGTAAAATAACAGTAACTGCTGCTGCTTCTATTACGGCTACTTTCAAAAAAGAAACATTTGCTGTGACAAAGACAGAACAGAATGCAACTATCACAATCACAGGTTATGAAAATTTGAAGCAGGTACCGTATGGTACAGAACTTACAGCCAACGTTACGCCTAAGGATAATTACAAGCTACTTTCTTTAGTCGTAAACGGCAAGGAGATTGCTAATGGTGGAACCTTTACTGTAACAGCTATTACAGAAGTTAAAGCCGTTATGCGTAAATTGGCAACGATCGTTATCGATAATACACCGCAGACGTTTGTTTATGATGGAAATAAGAAAGAATTTGTCGTAAAGACAATTCCGGCAGGTATCGGTGGATTTACTGTGAAATATGAAGGTACTCCTCAAGAGGTAGACAACCATATCCAAAAGGCTTATAAAGTTATCATTACCCGTCCGGCTGATGATGTATATGCGGAAGTAACAGCAGAACAGGGTACAATCGAAAATGGCCTTGTTATCCTGGCTGCTGAAATGAAAGGGGTTGCTATACCGACGGCCTCTGGAGGTAGCTTAAATACTAATCCAAATGCGGATTTAGGGAGTTATGCCTGGGAAGGTGGAAGTGTAGGAGATCAGGAACCCATCCACGATGCTATCTTTACCCCGACAAGCGGAAACTACAAAAAGGCAACATTCTCCATTCTTACCGGCAAAGGTACGACTCCGAAAGTAGTAACTCTTGACTGGAATGGTTTGCAAACCCGCAGTACAACTCCGAATGTAACATTCTCAGTAAACGGCGGTTCATTAATAGCCCTGAATGGTAGCGCCTCGCTTTCTTCCGGTAGTACTTTGTATGCAGGACAAAAGATCCGTTTGGTAGCTACCCCGGATGCTACACATGCTGCTAAAGTAAGCTGGTCTGTCACTGGTGGTACGCTTAGCGACAAAACTGCTACGGAAGCAACACTGACTTTGGCTGAGAATACTGTTGTTACTGCTACTTTTGCTACTAAGTCTTCTCCGGTATTTCCAGGATTGGAGGGTTTAGACAAGGTTGTTTACGACGGAACGATTTACGGAACAGGAACACCTGGTATAAAAAGTGGTAATGATGCGGTAACAGATAACTGGTCAATAACCTTCAAACAAGGCAGTGTTGCCACTTCTACTCCGATCAATGCCGGCACATACGATATTTATGTAAGCCGTCCGGCAGATGTAATTTATAGTGCAGTGATCGATCAAAAGGTCGGTTCCTTCACGATTGCTCAAAAACAGGTTACAGCCAGTGTTACTGCTGCAACTTCAGTCTTGAAAGGACAATCTTTAGCACAGTCCGTTCTTTCCGGAACGGCTGATGTAGACGGTTCGTTCGTATGGATCGACCCGACTGTTCTGATGACAAAAACAGGTGATCAGAAAGCTAAATTTGTTCCAGCCAATGCCAATTATAAGGAAAGCGGAGAGTTGACAGCGAATGTAACAGTCAACGAAGCTACCGGTGTAACCTTACGTACCTTGAATGTCACTATAACAAATCCGGAAAAGGGTACTGTTACTATGACGTTGAACGGCAGAGAGGTTGTAGCTGGTGCCAGTGTTACTAAAGATGATAAGCTGATTGTTACTTATACAGCGACAGCAGCTAATTATAAGGCATCGGCAACCATTGGCGGAAGTGATTACAAGAGCGGGGCAGAATATATAGTACCTGAAAGTGGTAATGTGGAAGTTGCAGTTTCCTTTACCTGGAATAATCCGGGTACCGGCACTGATCCTGAGCCAGGTACTCCCACAGTAGATGTAACAGGAATTACCTTGGAGCCGACTAGCCAAACATTGAGCGTAAATGAAACGTTAGCCCTGAAAGCAACTGTTGCCCCTGTTGATGCAACAGACAAGGGTATTAGCTGGAGCAGCAGTGCCCCGGATATTGTTTCCGTAGATACAAAAGGAAATCTAAAAGCACTGAAAGCCGGAACTGCAACGATTACGGCAACAACTAATGACGGTGGCTTTACTGCTACCTGCAAAATTACCGTATCTGTTCCGACAGGAATCGAAGATATCCTGAGCGGAACCCGCGTCTATGCACAGGATGGTTCTATCGTTCTGGAACCAGCGATAACTGTACAGGTACTTGTTTCTGATATGACCGGCCGTGTGATCTGGCAAGGTAAACTGTCTGAAAAGAAACAGATGGCTGTTTCGGCAGGTGTTTATATTGTCAGATTAAGTAACGTTAACGGAGTACAAACACAAAAGGTTATCGTTCAGTAACGGTTTTTTGCTCCTTCCGAAAGGAAGCTGACTAATACGAAAGGCTGTATCAAAAGGACTTTGGTTCCGGCTGATCCAGCCTTTTTCTTGATATTTAGTTCTTTTGTGATGCGGTAATCTGTTAGCTGATCTTTTTGTATCTGTATGTTTTATGTCCGGATAGATATATTTTATGAGGAATCACGGTTGATTTTTGTATCTTTGTTGGGACAGATCAAACTGTTTTATATTAAATAATACAATAGTATGGATATGATAAATTTCGACGGTCTATTAATCGGGATCGCTACTTTTCTAATAATCGGGTTGTTCCACCCGGTAGTTGTGAAGGCTGAATATTATTGGGGGACTAAGTGTTGGTGGATCTTCCTCGTTTTGGGGATTGTCGGAACGGTTGCTTCCTTACTGATCGAGAGTGTTTTTGTCTCTGCTATCTGTGGAGTTTTCGCTTTCTCTTCGTTTTGGACGATCAAAGAAGTATTCGAACAGGAAGAGCGTGTACTGAAAGGTTGGTTTCCGAAAAATCCGAAAAGACAATATCCGGAAAAATAATTGTACCTTTGTGGCTGTAATTAAATAGTACAGCTATGAAGAAGAAAAAGAAAGTCTCTCCGTTGGACGAGTACATCAAGGCGAACCGTAAAGGGAGCCGTGAAGCGGAACTGGAGAATCACGGACGTCCGGTAAGTCATAACCGGGTGCATGTATCGAAAAAAGTTTACAACCGTAAAAGAGATAAGGCAGATGCCCAGGGGCGTCTGCCTTACTTGATTAACAGGGTTGCTTGATTTTCTTTTATTCTTCTTTTATATATAATCCTTCGCGTGACAATTGATGGTCGAGGTTAGCTACTCCCAGTCCGACGATAGCCATAACGGTCGCAGCATGTTCCTGGTATTCAGGAATACTTTTAGTGTATAAGTCACGTTCCGTATGCCATATTTCGTCGTAACTGAAGTTATATCCTTTGATATCCTTTTCCATAAAGCCAATGGTCGGAACACCTTCGATGGCGAAGACTGAAGCATCCGTACCACCTGGTGTTTTCGGCTGTTTGCGGGGAGCTGCTTCTTTGACTTCGAACGGATATTCCGGATCGATTTTTTGGATAGGTTCGCATATCTTTACAAAATCATCGTACATTGCTTTAGGTACACTGATCCCGACCGGAGGAGTAGGACCGCCATCACGGTTGAAAAGGTTGGATATCTTTTCCAGTTTCTTCGGATTCCCTTTCACCCAGGCTGTAGCACCCAGCAGACCAAATTCTTCACCGGCAAAGGCACAGAATAGCATGGTACGTTTGGGTTTGGCTCCGGATGTTGCGATCAGGCGGGCTGCTTCCATAACGGGGGTAACGCCTGAACCGTCATCCACACCACCTGTTCCTACATCGAAAGAGTCGAGATGGCCGCTTAACATGACATATTCTCCGGGATATTTGTTCCCTTTGATGGAACCTATTACATTGTAATATTTTACCGGTCCTAGACGGAAATGGTTACGTATATCGAATTCGAGCATGAAAGAACGGCGTTCTTCTACCATCTGCTTAATGGTGGCATATTGATGTTCATCCAGCTTAATATCGGGAACTGTCGGGAGTTTTTCTATTGTCATTTCCTGATCGAATACGACGTTCTTATCATAAAGTGCACGAAGTGGAACAGGGGCCGATTGAATAAAGCCTAAGACACCAGCTTCGCACATCTCCTTGTAGAACAATGCCGGTACATCTTCTTTAAGAGGCAGCAACGGGGTATTCTTCTTATTTACCCAGTTGTCGGTCATTATTTCACGGTTCTTTTTGGCTATTTCATTATTCTCGGCGATAATCGCGGCGCGGCTGGAATCGGCCGAAGCAGAGTGGGCTATCGGCCATCCGACATTCGTCCCGTTGACTAATATCCACGCTCCTTTCAGCTGATCTCTCATCCGGTCGAACTCATCCTGTGTAAGCGGTTCGAGCAGCACGTGTCCCCGTTGAAGACCTTTTGTGCCGGAGGTATAAGAAGGGGTAACGAAATGGAGGTCCATACCGTTTTCACCGAGCAGTTTGCCGAACCACGGTCCTCGGTTGAATCCGACCGGTAATGTGCCAGCTTCCTGTAGTTCGACTTCTAGTCCCCATTCTTTAAATTTGGAGGCGACCCATTCGGTGGCATTATCATAGGCATCGGAACCGATCGGGCGTCCGCCGAAACGGTTGGTCAGAATATCCAGATGGCTCATGACCCGGTTGTCCGTTCGTCCGGTTTCTATGATTTTGTTTACTGCAGCCTCCTGCGCCGGGAGGAATGAAATGGTCATGCAGGCCATGGTTGCAAAGAGAAGAATAGTCCTTTTCATATCAGTGTTTGTTTAAGTATTGCAAATTAATGGATAAAATCAACGTGTACCAAATGAAATACGGGAAATAATGACAGAATCGTTACTGTTTTGTAAAAGTATTACCAAAATAAATAAATACCTTTGTTGCCAAATCGGGAGCATGTGAAATCTATCTGTAGTGCCATAGCGAAATACTTGTTGGTCGTACTCTTTATAAGTTATTATGTAGGGGGCACTGCGTTTACTCATACCCATTATTTCCCGACCTATTCGATCACCCATTCCCATCCTTTCCTGCCGGGAGCAGACGGTTTGCCTCATCATACGCATAGCTCGACCGCTTTCAATACGATTCAGGAACTGGATGATATTATGCTGGAAGCTGCAGCCCTCTGTTTTGTTTTGGCGGCAGCTTGGGTACTCCTTTCCGTGTTTATTCAACAACACAAGTATATAACTCCTGTACGTCTTGTACGTAACACCAGTCTCCGTGCTCCGCCTTTCCGTATTAAATAATTTATCAGCAACGAAAAACAGAATTATTTAATACAAGAAAATCAATATGAAACAATTACTATTACTATTGCTTCCGGCAATGGTATTATGTTCCTGTAACCATAATAAACAGGACGATGAGGTTGCTATTGCTGTAACTTTGCATGGCGACACGATACAAATAGGGGATAAATCACCTATCTTATCCCGGTTGAAAACCGATGTTGTAAAGAAAGAATCTTACCGCCTGGAGTTTACCACTTCCGGTGTCGTGAAGGCTATTCCGTCCAATTATGCGGAGATCGCTTCTCCTTTTGCCGGACGTATATCCAAATCATTCGTACGCCTGGGACAGAAAGTAATACCCGGAAGTCCGGTTTTTGAGATAAGTTCGCCGGATTTCTTTGAAACAGGGAAGGTATATTACCAGGCCAAGCAAGAGATGGAACTGGCTCTGAAAAGCCTGAAACGTGAAAAGGACCTGTTGCAGAACAAAGTCGGCGTACAGAAAGAATTGGAAGAGGCGGAAGTCAATTACGAACTGAAGAAGAAAGATTATGAGAATGCGGTAGCCGCCCTGAAGGTATTCCAAATAGAGCCGGACGAACTGGTGCTGGGACAACCTCTGATCGTTCGTTCACCGATAGCTGGTGAGATCGTGACCGATCGTATCGTGATCGGCCAGTATATCAAGGAAGATGCCGAACCGGTGGCGGTGATAACTAACCTGAGTAAAGTATGGGTCGCTGCCCATGTGAAAGAAAAGGATATGGGGATGATACAGGCACTCGACAGTGTTGAAGTCCGTTTGCTGGCTATGCCTGACCAGCCGTTTTCAGGAAAGATCTATCATGTCAGTGAAATGTTGGATGAAGACACCCGTTCGGTAGAGGTTTTGATCGAATGTGATAACAGTTCGCGTCTGATGAAACCGGCTATGTATGGAACGGTCAAATTGTGCGACCGCAGTACGGAGGTAATCCGTATCCCGACTTCGGCTATTCTGCAGGAAGAGGAGAGTGCTTATGTTTTGCTTGCTTTGGGTAATAATTGTTACCGGAAGCAGAAAGTTTCTACTTCTGTTACGGAAGACGGCAAGACGGTGATTCTTTCCGGACTGACACCCGGAGATACGATTGTAAGTACGGGAGCTTTTTATTTACTTGACGCCCGGTAGATCCTATGAAAAAGATAATTTATATGGCGATACATCGGCGAGGGCTGATGTTCGTACTATTCCTGTTTCTTGCCGTTGTAGGATATTACTCATGGACGAACCTGGCGATCGACGCCTATCCGGATATTGCCGATACTACCGTACAAGTTGTAACACAGGTTCCCGGACTGGCTGCCGAAGAGATCGAGCAACAGATCAGTATCCCTATCGAAAGGGCAATGAACGGTATGCCGGGCCTGAATGTGATGCGAAGTAAGAATACCTTCGGACTGTCTACTGTCGTGCTGGTGTTCGACGACGGTATCGACGATTACTGGGCACGCCAGCGTGTGCAGGAACGTCTGGTCGATGTGGAACTGCCTTACGATGCGGTTCCGGGATTGAACCCGCTGACTTCACCTACCGGTGAGATTTTCCGGTATGTACTGGAAAGCGACCGGCTGGACTTGCGTGAGCTGACCGACCTGCATAAGTGGGTGATCATTCCCCGTCTGAAACAAGTGACGGGGGTTGCCGATGTCAGTAACTACGGCGGTATTACTACACAGTACCAGATAGAGGTGAATCCGCATAAGATGGAACAATATAATGTGACATTGGGCGATATCACCGAGAAGATCGAAAAGAATAACGTAAATGCCGGCGGCAGCATGTTGAGCCGGGGTGACCTAAGTTACGTGATCCGTGGTATCGGTTTGGTAAAAGACTTGACAGACCTGGGGCGTATTGTTATCAAAACCGAGAATGGTATACCTGTCTATCTCGACGATCTGGGAACATTGAAGTACGGGAGTCTGGAACGCAAGGGCGTATTAGGTTTCTTCGATGGTGTGCGTGATCATTCGGATGGTGTGGAAGGTATTGTTCAGATGCTTCGCGGCGAGAATCCGTCTAAGGTGCTGGAAGGTGTGCATCTGGCTGTGGACGAACTGAATAATGAGGCCCTACCTGAAGGAACCCGCCTGCATGTCTTTATGGATCGTACGAATTTGGTTGATATGACCTTGCATACCGTATCCCATACACTATTTGAGGGAATGGTGCTGGTGGTGTTGGTTCTGATCCTGTTTTTAGGGAATTGGCGTGGCGCTTTATTGGTAGCACTTACCATTCCGTTATCTTTGTTGATCGCCTTTATCCTGATGCACCTGACGGATATTCCTGCCAACTTGCTTTCGTTGGGTGCTATCGATTTCGGTATTTTGGTGGACGGAGCGATCGTGATGATGGAAACTATCCTGAAGAAGCGCGAACGGCATCCGGACGAGATACTGACTGAAGATTCCATCCTGCGCCGTACGACAGAAGTTGCCCGTCCGATCTTTTTCTCTACATTAATTATCATAACGGCTTATCTTCCCCTGTTTGCTTTCGAACATATCGAAAAGAAACTGTTTACGCCGATGGCTTACACCGTAGGATATGCTTTGTTGGGTGCTCTGGCTGTCGCTTTGTTCCTGATACCGGGACTGGCTTTTTATGCTTATCGCAAACCGCGTAAGATATATCATAACCGCTGGCTGGAGAAGTTGGGAGAGATCTATCACAGACAGATCGTCGCTTTGCTGGATAAACCTAAGCGGGTATTACTGCCGTTATTGGTTATACTGGTTGCTGCCGGTGTCTTGAGTTATACGGTTGGAAAAGACTTCCTGCCGCCGCTTGACGAAGGAGCTATCTGGATTCAAGTGCAGTTACCTCCGGGTATTTCGATCGAGAAGTCGAAAGAGATGGGAGCGGAGTTGCGTAAAGCGGTGAAACAGTTTGATGAAGTCTCTTATGTAATGACCCAGGTAGGTCGTGATGATGAGGGAGCAGAGGCTTTCTCTCTGTCTCATATCGAATGCGGAGTAGGTCTGAAACCCTACGACACCTGGAAGTTCGGCAAGACAAAGGCAGACCTGATCGAGGAAATGTCGGAGACGTTGTCGACCATGCCCGGCTATACCGTCAGCTTCTCGCAACCGATCATCGACATGGTAATGGACCAGATAGCCGGTGCCCATAGCGACCTGGCAATCAAAGTCTATGGCGATGATATCACTGATACCCGCCATATAGCCGACAAAGTGGTAAATGTACTGCGTGCGATTCCCGGAGCTGCCGACGTAGCTATCGATCAGGAACCGCCGTTACCTCAGTTGCAAATAGTCGCCGACCGTGACCGTATCGCGCAATACGGACTGAACTTTTCCGATGTAGCCGATATGATCGAGCTGGCGATCGGAGGAAAGGCTATCTCACAGATATTTGTCGGAAGCAAAAGTTACGACGTGATCTGCCGTTTCGACGATGCCAGTCGTGATACGCCCGAAAGTATCGGTAATCTGTTGCTTACTAACGGGGCAGGAGCGAAGATACCGCTTTCGCAGGTGGCAGAGGTGAAAATGACAACCGGTGCCAGTACCATTTCCCGTGAAATGAACAAACGCCATCTGACTATCCATATCAACCTGCGTGGCGTTGACCTGACCGAGTTTCTGAATAAGGCGAACCGGCTGATCGATAAGGAGGTTGCCTATAACCATGATACCGTTCATCTGCAATGGGCAGGGCAGTTCGAGAATCAGAACCGTGCCTATAAACGTCTGGCGGCAGTCGTGCCTCTGGCTTTGGGTATCATGCTGTTGCTGTTGTTTGCCGCCTGTGGAAAGTTCCGTCAGGCAGCTTTGATGATGTGCGTGGTTCCTTTGGCTCTTTTCGGCGGCATGTTGGCGTTGAATGTGCGGGGGATGACGCTGAATGTGTCTTCTGCCGTCGGTTTTATTGCGTTGATCGGTGTGGCGATTCAGAATGGTGTGATTATGATCTCCCATATCAATAACCTGCGTAGCCGCGACCGGGGTTTCAAGCAGTCCATTATTACCGGGGCGAAACACCGTTTCCGTCCGATCCTGATGACGGCAACGGTAGCTGTATTGGGATTGTTGCCGGCTTCCTTGAGTACGGGGATCGGTTCGGATGTGCAACGTCCGTTGGCAACGGTGATTGTCTATGGGCTGCTGTTTGCGACCGTTATTACGCTTTATGTACTTCCTGCTTTGTATTATCTGGTGGAAAAGCACTATTTGGATGAAGATACGCCACCTGTTAAACCGGAGGATACGACTGTTTAGGCAGGGAGGAAAGAATTAGAAAGTACAGATAAAAAGAATAAAAGATATGCGACAATATATTACTATGTGCCTGCTTGCCGGAAGTTTGGCAGGGAGTGCCCAGCAGATGGTTCCCCTCTCTTACCGCAATTATATGGAGAAGGTGACGGAAGGGAACCTGGAGTATGCAGCCGAACGTCTGAATATGGATGTTTCCGAAGCGGAGGTCGTTGCTTCGAAAGTCTTCAATGACCCGAACCTTTCCGTATCGTATTTCAATAACGAAAACGGAAGCTTGCAGATGGGAGAAGGAGTAGAGGTAGAACTGAGCAAAACGTTTTCTTTCGGGAAACGGGGAGCGAATATAGCCCTTGCCCGGAGTGAAAGTGAATTGACGAAGGCGCTCCTTGCCGATTACTTCCGCAACCTGCGTGCCGATGCTACGGTCTCTTACCTGGAGGCGTTGAAACAATATGACTTGTATAAGGTGAAACAGAATGCTTATGAGAATATCCGCCAGTTGGCGGAAAGTGACAGTGTTCGTTTCACTTTAGGGAAGATTATGGAGATCGATGCTACGCAAAGCCGTCTGGAGGCCGGTATCCTGAAGAATGAATTATTGCAGGCGGAAACAGATTTGCATAACGCTTTCTCTAATCTGAACCTGCTGACCGGTTCGGTTGCCCGGGATACCTTATATATTCCGGAGGCTTCGCTGCATCTGTCATCCCGCGATTTTGTGCTTGCCGACCTGATCTCTACTGCTTCCATCAACCGTGCCGATCTGGTGGCTGCTCTGAAGAATAAGGAAGTAGCTGCCCGTGCTCTGAAAGTGACACGGCGGGAACGGAATACGGATGTAGACCTTTCCATCGCTGTAAGCAAGAATGCCCGGGTACATAATGAAGAAGCTCCGGCTCCTCCCTTTACGGGGGTGACGGCGGGGATCGCTATTCCCCTGAAGTTTTCCAACTTTAATAAAGGGGCGGTGCGTGCAGCCCGTTTCCGTGAACAGCAGGCGGAAACGCAGTATCAGCAGGCTTTATTACAGGTACAGACGGAAGTGATGCAGGCTTACCGCAGTTATCAGTCATTGACGGTGCAGGTCAGCCATTATGAGAATGGCATGCTTCATGCGGCCCAGGAAGTGATCGACGGGAAGATCTATAGCTATAACCGGGGAGAAGTCTCCCTGCTGGAGGTCCTGGATGCCCAACGGACGTATGATGATGTGCAGGCACAATATATAGAGACTTTGTTCAATTATTGTACAGCGCTTGTGGAGTTAGAGAAGAGTGCCGGGGTTTGGGATGTGGAGATGTAATAGGAAAAGCACAGTAAATAATCTGTATAAAGGATGTTTACTGTGCTTCTATCTATAAGGCTTGGGACAGTTTATCCGGATTTTGTCTGCAATCGAATATGGCAGCAATTCTGATATAATTATCCTTTTCCAGGCAATATACGATTTTATAATTACCTTCAATAAGCGAACGATATCCATGAGGATTAGTAAGTAATAAAGGTTCCTTAAATCCTAACAGGGGTTGTTCTTTCAGTCTTTTACTGCTTAGTCTGATTGCATCAGAAATTTTTTTTGCAGTACGTACTCCGTATCGCGTCTTATAAAAGTTGAATATTTCTGTGATTTGTTCTTTTGCGATAGGGTCCCATCTAAGCTTTTTCATTTAAGCGAATCCAAGTAGTTATCCATATCCTCTTCTTCGATAAACTTCCCGTGGCGGTAGTTCTCTTCAGATTCAGCAACAATCGATCTCATTTCATCAAGAGTCGGTGCCCAAGGGTACGGTTTACTTTTAGATGTAAGCTTCCTTTGCTGTAAAGTTTTTGCATAATTCTCCAACTCTGTAAACTCCTCTTCACTCATCGAGAGGATGAACTCGGTGAAACATTGTTTCCGTAAATTTAATTCCATTGTAGTCATAATATTTCTTATTTGGTTTACTAGCATGACAAATATAAGGTATTAATTCTGAATTATATTTACATTTGTGACCAAATAAGAAATACACGTATGATATTTTACTTTTCAGGAACCGGGAACTCCCGTTGGGTTGCGAATGCTTTGGGCATCGCTTTGGGAGAGCCTGTTGTTTCGATAGCAGAGGAGTTAAAAACAGGTAAAAAGGAATTTGTCTGTCCGCTCAGGGAAGACGAGAAAGTGCTGTTCGTTTACCCGGTGCATTCCTGGGGACCAGCTGTTCCTGTAACTCGCTTTATCTCTGGTTTGAAGCTGACCGGATACGATAAACAACCGGTTTATTCTATCTCAACCTGTGGCGACGAATGTGGCTATACGGATGATATAATGCGGAAAGTACTGAAAAAGAAAGGTCTTATACTGACCGATAGTTACTCTGTCATTATGCCGAACAATTATATCCTGTTACCGGGTTTCGATGTCGATAGCAAAGAGGTGGAACAAGAGAAACTGAAAGACGCCCCTTCGACTGTCGATACTATTGTAGCCGCTATTCGGGATGGTAAAAACGTTAATTTATACAAGAAAGGAAGCCTGCCGGGGCTGAAAAGCTACTGGATATATCCTCTTTTTACTAACTTTGCCATAGGGAAGAATTCTTTTCGGGTGACGGATGACTGTATCTCATGCGGCCTGTGTGAGCGGGTTTGTCCGACCGAAACGATTACGCTGACCGGCGGGAGACCTGTCTGGTCTGATACCTGTATACAATGTGTCGCTTGTATCCATCGTTGTCCGGTTCGTGCCATCGAATATGGTAAGATAACCCTGAAGAAAGGAAGATATCATCATCCCGATACTAAACAATAAACAAAGCAAAAATGAAACAATTTGTAATGATGGCTATGGCGTTGTTCCTGTTGGCAAGCTGTCAGGAAACGCCCAAAGGTTATGTAATAAACGGAGTAGTGGAGAATATGCCTGACGGCAAGATCTATCTGAAATCTTTCCGCAATAAAATGTTCTTTGACGTGGATACCGCCGAGATTAAGGATGGGAAATTTACGTTCAAAGGTGAAGTAGACCAGCCTCTGTTGTATGGTCTGGCTACCGAGGATATGAATTATCCGGTACAACTCTTTGTTGAGAACGCTACTATGGACGTAACGATCGGTAATGACGGCGAGACAATTATCGTGCAGAATTCTCCTGTTAATGTGATTTTCCAGGAGAACCAGAGTAAGGTCTTTGAGAACGGGTTCGATATCGATAGCCTGATCAGCAAATATCCTGACTCACCGGCTGCAGCTTTCTATCTGTACCGGTATTTTACGTATCAGCTACCGCTGGATCAGTTGAAGGCTACTCGTTCCAAAATCTCTCCGGCTTTGGCTGACTGTCCTTATGTGAAGGATCTGGATGGCATCATCGGTCAATTGGAAAACGTACAGATCGGTAAGACGGCACCTGAGTTCTCTTTACCGGATACGGCTGGAGTGGCTGTTTCCTTGTCCGACTTCCGTGGTAAATATGTTCTGTTGGATTTCTGGGCATCCTGGTGTCCTCCTTGCCGTCGCGAGAATCCGAATGTCGTGAAAGCATTCCAGGATTACAAGGATAAGAACTTCACGATCATCGGTATTTCCCTGGATAATAATAAAGATAAATGGCTGAAGGCCATTGCTGATGATAACCTGACCTGGACGCATGTATCCGACCTGAAATACTGGGATTCGGAAATACCGGCCTTGTATGGTGTCCGTGGCATTCCGGCTAATGTCTTGCTGGATCCTGACGGTGTGATCATTGCCAAGAATATCACAGGTGAAGAATTGCATAATACTTTAAAAGACGTAATCAAATAAGCATGAAACGAAATCTGCTTATATCCTTTTTCTGCCTTCTCTGCCTGTGGGTTTCCGCTGCGGAGAAGGTTGATTTTGATAAAGCCGTCCGTACGGCTGTCGAGCGGCAGATGCAGTTTTATCCGAAATCTACCTTGAAAGACCTGTATAAGAATTTCTTTCAGGATAAGTTCGGTCCCGGACATATTATCAGCGATACGACTGCTGCCGGAAATTATTTGCGCCGTGAAATGGCTTCTTATACGGAAACAGAAGGTGAACTGGCAGAGCCGACGGGTTGGGAAGGTAATTTCTACCGGGTAAACCTGTCCGTCATAAAGAACGGGCAAATTCCTTACCAAACCTTTTTTGATGCTTTTGTCCGTAGCGTGAACGGAATCCGTCCTGTAACCGTTGCCGAATGGCAAAAAGAATGGAACCGGATTGAAGCAATTATCCGTTCGATGGAGCTAACTTTGCCGGACTATGAAAGTGACAGGAAAGAGATCGACGACCGTTTGAACCGGGGTGAATATGTCGGTCATCACAGTAAAGTGTTCGAAGAGACTTACTCTCCGCATTACCGTATCATCAGTAAAGATATTTTTGAACAAGAATTACAACCTTTAATACAATTGTCATCCAGGTAGTTACAACAAACAAACCTCTCTTCTTGTTTTATTATTGAATAATAAATTGATGAAGAAGGAGATGAGAATTGCAATCAGCGGTAATTCAGGTTTTATAGGACGGCATCTGACGGAGTTTTTATCTGCCGGAGGAAATGTTGTTGTCCCTTTGAAACATTCGATGTTCCGTTCGAGGTCGGATGAGAAGCTGAGGCAAGCGTTGGCAGGATGTAATGTCGTGATCAATTTGGCGGGAGCTACTATCAATCAGCGCTGGACCCGGAAAGCCAAGCGTAAAATACTGAACAGCCGTATTCATACGACCCGGCGACTGGTCTCGATCATTAATGAGATGGAGGTGAAGCCGGAAGTATTCATCTCTGCTTCTGCCGTAGGCGTTTATCCGGATAAGGGTATTTATTCCGAGAGCAGTACGTCGGAGGGAACAGGTTTCCTGGCTGATGTATGCATCCGTTGGGAAGATGAGGCACAGAAGCTGTCGAGAGATATCCGGCTGGTCATTGCACGTTTCGGGGTTGTTCTGGCAAAAGACGGAGGGGCGTTGCCTAAAATGTTGTTGCCGTTCCGCTTCTTTGTCGGTGGAAAGATCGCTTCCGGAAAACAGGGATTCTCCTGGATACATATAGAAGATGTATTGCATGCCATCCAGTTTATTATCGATCATAAGGATTTATCAGGAGTCGTGAATCTCGTTGCTCCCCAGCCTTTGACGAACCGGGCTTTTACAAAAGCTACCGCTGAGGTGATGCATCGGCCGGCATGGCTGACTATTCCCCGGAAAGTTTTCCAATATGTATATGGGGAAGGCGCGGAGGTGATCACCAAAGGACAACAGGCTTATCCTGCCCGGCTACTTTCTGCCGGATATATATTTCGTTATTCGGATATACGCTTGGCTTTACATAGCTTCATGATGTAATCTTAAACTTTTGTTGTTTGAATGTATCTTGTTTCTTCATTGACGAGGCTTTGCTTTACATTGTTGATGCGGTAAATAAAAAAGCGATCCCCGTTCATTTGGAGATCGCTTTCTTTTATGTATTGGCACTTATTTATTTGTAGCTATAGCCAGCTTTCTTTTGTGCACTGTTTGCGTTTGCTGCCGGAATGATAGTGAAGCCCCACTTGTATTCTTTGTCGGCAGGTAATGTATATTCAGGTTCCGGACGCGAATACCAGCTGTCGTAACCGGCCAGACCCTGTTGTTTCAGGTCGACACATACCTCTACGAAGTTACGCGGAGTAATATCGTTGATGTGTGTCTGGCGGGGTTTGTCGTACGGGCCGAGGTTCGGACGGTTATCGATCTCTTCTTGTGTGAAGTTGTTCCACTGGTACGGACGGTGAGTCGCCTTTCCGGCATCGAAATCTTCCACAGAGTTACGCATTGCATTGAATTCCATTTCATCGTCGGCAACGATCAACAGGTTCTTGCCTTTGCCGCCTAAAGTGATCCAGCGGGTATCGCAATGGTGACCGTTTTCTTGCGGACGAACGTAGGGGAAATACTGATCTTCAGCCGTACTCTTATACTGTCCGATCATGTAACCGGCTTTACGGTCCCAATAGTTTTCCAGCGGACCACGTCCGAAGTATTCCAGCTGATCCATTGTAACCGGTAGACGGAAACGAACACCGATACGGGGAACGACCATCTTGTCACGGTCACTTACCTTATCACGGCCCGGGGAGAATGTAGCAGTGGCTGTTGCTTCAGAAATTTCAATCTTCTTTCCATCCAGATAAGTCGGAGTGAAATGAGTAGCCACGTTCATAACACCATCAGGGTAGATCTTGTAAGTGATCAGGAACTGGTTGCCGGCCGGTAATTTATAATCGACGTTTACGATTGCATTACCGTCGACGATCTCGGCAGAAGCATTCGTTACGTTGAAGTTGCGGCTGGATAGTTCCCATATTTCCAAACGTTTCGGGTCACCGCTTCCGTAATCGTTGTCGTTAGGAGCGCGCCAAAAATTCGGTTGGATACCGAAACCTTCGTTGAAGTATTCTGTTCCGCCTACTTTATAAGAAGTAACGACACCTGCTTTTTTATCGAATACGAAGTTGACCTTAGAAGAAGTTACTTTTACATTATCTCCTTCTTCAGATACAGTCAGTTTAGGACCACCTGCCTTATAAGCTACCTTTTCGGCTTCGATAGGCAAACGGAACTGATCCTGTGCGATATCGTAACCGGCCGGAATAACACCTTCCTGTTTGGTAGAAGTAACGACAAAGTCAACCAGATAATCGGTACCGGCCTGTGGTTTCAAATCGGCTACAGGAACAGTGATTTCCTGTGAAGCCTGCGGAGCCAGGTCGAGTGAAACTTTATTACTCTTGATTACTTTGTTGTTTGCCTTTACGGTATAGGTGATCATATAATCTTTCAGGTTGGTGAAGTAGAAACGGTTTGTGATCTTGAATACGCCGTTTGCTGCATCAACAGCTTCGAAACCGACATTCTGATGCGTAAATTTCACTTCTGCTATTGCCGGATGCGGGGTACGGTCCGGATTGACGAGGCCGTTGCAAAGGAAGTTTCCGTCGCTGGGCATATCTTTACCGAAGTCACCGCCATAAGCATAATATTCTTTTCCATTCTCATCTTTTACAAGAATACCCTGGTCTACCCAGTCCCAGATCCAGCCCCCCTGAAGGTTCGGATATTTGTAGATAGCTTTCCACTGTCCCCAAAGGTTACCTGTCGAGTTACCCATTGCGTGAGCATATTCGGACGGAGCAACCGGACGGTCGCTGCCTTTTGCACCGATCTCTTCCAGCCATCCGGCACTCGGATACTGAGGAACATACATATCCGTATTCCATTCCCAAAGGGCACGTTCGTAGTTGACCGGACGGTCCATCAAACCTTTTTCTTTGTTTTTCAGGTAAAGGTAAGTCTGATAGAAGTTATATCCGTTACCGGCTTCGTTACCCAGTGACCAAATGGTTACTGACGGGTAGTTCTTGTTGCGTTCATACATATTCATTGTACGATCCATGTGCGGCAACAACCATTCCGGGTTGTTACCCAGTGAACCGCCTTTGCTCAGGCTGTAATACATACCGTGTGATTCCACGTTTGCTTCATCATACACATATAACCCGTATTCGTCGCAAAGTTCATAGAACCGACGGTCCTGCGGGTAGTGGCACAAACGAACCGAGTTGATGTTGTTCTTTTTCATCAGTTCGAAGTCTTTACGCATCAGTTCCTCTGTCACATAATGACCAGTCAGGGGATTGTGTTCGTGGATATTCACCCCTTTGAACTTGATCGGCTGTCCGTTGAACAACAGTACGGTGTACGGTTTGCCGTTACCAGCGATCTGGTCGATCGGTTTGATCTCGATACGGCGGAAACCGACGTTGTACGGGATGACTTCTGTTACTTTGCCATCTTCCTTTACAGTCATCAATAACTTGTAAAGGTTCGGATGTTCGGCACTCCAGGTAGCTACGTCATTTAGATTTTTTTCAAAAGAGGCTGTCTTGATGCTGTTGGCTCCGACCCACAGCTTATTATCTGCTGTAGCAACAGTCTGACCTTTTGTATCCAGCAGTTCATAAGATACGGTGATGTCTTTCGCTTCTTTCGTATGGTTTTTGATGTCTACAGCCAGATTGAAGATACCATTCTTGTACGTATCGTCCAGGGTAGAGATCACGCGGAAATCGTTTACCGCAATCTTGGGCTGTGACCACAGGAATACGTCACGTTCAATTCCGCTGATGCGCCAGAAGTCCTGGCATTCCAAATAAGAACCGGTACTCCATCTGAATATCTTCAGTGTCAATACATTTTTTCCCGGTTGCAGATAGTTATTGATCAGGAACTCCGCCGGGTTCTTGGAATCTTCGCTGTAGCCGACTTCTTTCCCGTTGACATATACATAAACTCCCGATTTAGCACCGGAGATATGCAGATACACATCGCGTCCGTCCCAGTTTGCCGGGATTTCGAAGTCGCGGCGGTAAACACCTACCGGATTTGCTTCAGGCAATAGCGGAGGTTGCGGATTACGTGGTTTGAACTCATAGCCATGATTGGTATAGATGGCTGTGCCGTGTCCCTGAAGTTCCCAGTTTCCCGGTACGGTGATATCATCCCAGGATGCAGTGCTGGTGGATGGGTCAGTGATATTTGCCGGAAGATCCTTGTATGAATCGACATAATAGAATTTCCAGGTTCCGTTCAGTAATGAATAGTAGGGACTCTTTTCAAAACTGGAAGTGAGAGCTGTCGAACGGTCGCCATACGTCATGAACGAGCTGCGCGGCAGTTCTTTGTTTACGGCAACGACCTGAACGTCCTGCCAGTACGGCTTCGTATCCGGTGAGTCTGTCGCATGAGCGGCAAAAGCAGAACCCAGAAGGAAGCAACCGAATGCTCCGGTGAGCATTGCTTTCTTAATAGAGTGTTTCATTTGTATTTATTTAGGTTGGTAGTATCTTATTGAAAAATGGGAGGCAGGTAATTATGTGCATATACCAATTACCAGTCTCCCATTTTAAGTGTTGTTTTTTATTTAGCAGCGTAGAAAGAGTAGCCTTCAACTACCTGACGGAATGCCAGAACGCCTGCCTGATTCAATTCAACGTTCATTTCCTTACCGTCCGGCAAATACATGACAACTTCGTCATTGTCGGTGAACTTTAACAGCTTAGTTGCTTCACCGTCAGCTTCTACGCTCCAACTCTTGTCTGTCTCGTCGAATACAAGGTCGATTGCTTTTTCTTCACCTTCTTTTTGGATATGATATCCGTCTTTCTTGGTTTCAACAGTGTATACACCGTCTTTTCCATTGATTGTCTTTACGGTTCCTGCATCTGCAACAGGATTGTTTCCGCTCCAAAATTCGATAGAGTTCAGAACCAGTATATCTGCAAGAGCAGAGATTTCATAAACGGGGACAATCCAAAAAGCGACAAATACCAATTCGTTGACGAACTTACTGTCGATATTTCTGTTCCAGTCCAGGAGTTTGTTTGTCAGTCCGAATGATCCGATGCAAGATGAAAATAGAACACTGCTGGCCAAGGTTGTAGCCACTAATAATGTTAAACTTTTTTTCTTCATGAGTGATATAATGTTAATAGTTATTTGGCTACGAAGATAATAATAATTTGTTTATTTGCTTACTGTTCTTTTATTATTTCGGCTTGCGGTAATCAGCTCATCCCCGTTTTTTACAGGTGCGGTGAGCAGTTCGGGCAAGTTGAATGTACGGGTGAAAGTGAGGTAAAAATCCGGGTCTTGCTGAGGCAGGACGAACGGCTTGCCGGCTGTACCCGTTTGAGAGTCGAACTTCGCGATATAGGGATGTGCCCACAGACCGTCCATCCGCTTGCTGCTGAACACGAACCATTCGCCGGTAGACGACCAGGTGTGGAAGCTCTCTACATCCGCACTGTTTACCTCTTTCATATTGCGTATTTCGTTGCTTTCCAGGTTTAACAGATACAGTTCGCTTTCCGGATGCCAAATGGAAAAATTTCCATAATTGGAACAGGTGAACATCAGATATTTGCCGTCCGGCGAAATCCGGGGGAAGGAGACGCTTTTCCCTTTTTCGGAAGCCGGATAGATGCATTCCGGCGTGCCGAAAGTGGCTTTTTCCGGGTCAAAGGCAATGCGGTAAAGATCATATCTGATACTGTCCAGAGGCGTTTGCGGATCGACTGCCTTACTTCGGCAGAAATAGAGCATATTACCATCGGGGTTCCAGGAGGGGAATGTCTCCATCCATTCTTCTCCATAGATGGCGGGTGAGGTGAGCAACCGGTTGGTTTCCGTGTCCAGCACGATTATATCCGATTCCAGGTCGGATACTTCAACAGCTTTGGGACCGGTTGAGTGGATGAATTGTTGGATTTCGTTGACGGAGAAGGCTAGATAGCGTCCTGTCGGATGCCAGGCGGCATATGTCCCGCCGTTTTTCATGTCCGGTGTCTTGATGTCCAGTCGGCTGGTCTGTCCCTGGCGGTGTATCAGCGTGCCGCCTACTGCTCCTCGGATATGTATCATCATGGTCTCCGGATTGTTTTGGCAGAAGGTATGGCAGTTCAGGCAACCCTTTTCGACCGACTGGTTTTCAATTAGCGGAGTTTCCTTGTAAGTGGTCAGGTCGCGCTGGTAGATACCCATTTCGTTCCAAAGCTCATAGCCCGGATAGATAAGTCGGTACATCAGATAAGGATCGATGGGAGAGGAGGATATAATGTTTGTAATCTCCGGAAATTGTATCCATTTTCCGTTCTGAAGGATACAAATGCGAATATAGATGCTACTGCCGGCAGCCTGTTTGAGCAGCTTTTCCCATTTGTCGGGCGGAAGGATGACGGAAGAGGCCTGGCTACGGACGGTGATGAATGTCCGGTTGCCGCTCCCGATTTCGGTGTAATAGGCTTCTCCCTCTTCCATGATTCTGAAATTGGGCGGTGCGATGTTGCATGGGAAGGTGACTCCGGTATAGTCGGGAAATAGTGCCACCGGTTTGTTGGATTGTGCATTCGGCGTGATAGCTGAATGGCTGCAACTACACATCATACTTTGCAGCAGGATGGCAATCAGCAGATAATGTATAGATTGTATAAGGCTCATCTTGTTCATTTGTCTATTATTTTATTACCATGCGGGCTGATATAGTGGAGGTAATACCAATAAGTATTGCCAAACTGTCTTTTCAGTTCTTTCAGATCGTTCCGCTGGTGGAGTGAGTAATATCTTTTGAATTTTTCTTCCGTCTCCGGACGTATGGTGAATCCGCATTTTTGGAAAGTTTCTTCATCCGTTCCCAAGCGATAGATATAAAGAGCCTCTTCGTATATACGCGGTAGGTCGGGATAGTTGAAAGCGTGTATCTTGTCCAGGTTTTCTACGAAACGTATCAACCGGTTACTGAGCAGCAGGTTGCTCATCAGGTATTCGAAAGCCATCCGGTTGGTCGAATCGCGGTAGCTTAAATAATAGAGTTCAGGCAGGATATTGAATACGTTGGAGAAGCGTACCGGCTCGTTCGTGTCATGAGGCAATGCTTTGAGTCCCGCTAGTTTGCCGGATGAAACCTGCTGTTCCAGTTCTTCTGCCTGCTTGCGGTAGAAGAGCGACTGTCGGAGTTGGCGGATAAACTTCATGGCTACCTTGGGGCGTTGGTTCACAATGTTATAGCGGGTCAGGTTGATCAGATGAGGGGCTGTCTCACCGAATACGACCATCGCTTCAAACTCCCAGCGGTGTGCCTCGTTGATATGTCCCAGTTGCTCATACAGATAATGGCCGTATTCACTTTGGCGGCTGTCGCTTTTCCAGGGTAGATAAAGGGATTCCGCTCCCAGGGTCTGTTGTATTTCGAACAGGTCGTATGGCATTCTGCCGGTATGATAGAGTGCCATATTATAGAAGTACAGGACGAGCTGGTTATTCCCCCGATAGCGGCGGCAGCAGTCCATCACCTTTTCCCATTCTCCGGCTTTCAGATATATTTCAGCTTCGATAATGCGTCGTTCGCGCATATTGTAAGAGGTCACGAAGAAATAAAATGTCGTGCCGGCATAGATGATCAGGCAAACGGTCATGACCGACAGTTGCATGATTTTCTTTGCTATATAACGATCGGTCAATAAGGCGAATGCCGACGAAACAGCCAGATAGCCCAATGCTACGACCGGATATTTCCATCCGCAAATGAAATACAACACGATGACGGCCATCGCCACCCATAAATATCTCCACCGCCGGTTGCGAATCAGACTGACCGGATAGAAAAGCAATAGGCAAAATACCAGACCGACCGAATGCGTCAGTGGAAAATCAATCGACACATGCCGCACCAATAAATAAAGCGGCAACAGAAGTCCGGAGAAGAACAAATCTTGTTTTTGTATTAGATTTTTAACAGTAAGCGTATTTAACAGGAAAGGAAGGGATAATAGTAGCGCAAAGACCAGTTTGCCGATATGAGTCAGGTAAAAGAATTGAATACAAAAATCGGTCAGATAGTCCAACAGCTGACCTGGATGGGAGAGGTGTTTTTCCAGATAAGCCTGGCTAAAAAGAAATAGATGATGCTGTTCATGATAATAAGGAATATGAAACATAGGCCCTTCCAGTAAAAGGAAACAGATAAAAAGCAACAGGCTGAAAATGATATATTGGATATACTTCATTTTATACGAGGTTATTTAAAGGAAGGAAAGAGGTTGTGTCAAACCCAAGGGGAGAGTTTGACACACCTCTTGCAGATGTATTATAGATCTAAAATAGGGATCACTTTGTCGGATAACCCGGATTCTGGGTCAACGCTTTGTTCAAGTCGATTTCGCTCTGAGGTATCGGATACAGATAGTTATGCTCTTCATACTTACTGCCGGTCAACTTGATGTTTTCGCCTTGATATAAGATACATCTCTTGCCTTCATCTTCTGCCGGAGCATTCGGATCGTCAACAATTTTGTATTTCATACCCAGGAACGGAGCGTTCAGCACTTCGCTGGCGATGTCCCAGCGGCGGATGTCCCACTGACGTTTTCCACCTTCCATAGCAAACTCAACACGCCATTCGTTGCGGATACGCTGACGCAGTGCATCCTGTGTGCCGCAATAAGTCGGCTTGCTGGCATCCGTGTTTTGCAGATCCGGCATACCGACACGGCGGCGTACCTGGTTGACAGCGTCGAAGGCAGAAGCATCCAGTCCTGTCACTTCATTTTTAGCTTCGGCGTATGTCAGCAATACTTCCGCATAGCGGATGACATGCCAGTCTTTTCCCATATCCCAACCATCAGATGACGGGTCGATGCTCGGATCCAGATATTTCTGGTTATAATAACCGGTTGCCGTAGCGTCATTATGCTGTGCGACACCTGTATTACCGCTTGATTTCATCGGAGCAGTCTTGATGGTTACGCCATACATCTCTTCGCCGTCGTGCAATACGCAAACTTCCAGACGCGGGTCACGATTTGTAAATGGATCTGTTTCGTCATACAAAGGAGAAGTGGTGATAGGCGCTCCGTCTGTACATTCGAAAGCATCTACCAGGCTCTGAGTCGGGTTGATACCGCCCCATCCCTTTGTCGGGAAACATCCCCAACCAATGATGTAGTTAGTCAGTGTAGGTGCGTTGAACTGGCGAACTAAAATGGCTTCTTTGCAAGCTTCCTGTTCTTCCCAGAATAATTTGGCATACTGTCCGGTATTAGCCGCGTCAAACAGTTCATATTCTCCGGAATCCATTACCGCTTTAGCAGCATCGGCTGCTGTGTCATAATGTTTGAAATAAAGGGCTGCACGTGCTTTCATGGCATTGGCTGCTCCTTTAGTAGCACGTCCGTAGTCGCTGCTGCCCCATTGTGCAGGCAGATGGGCGATAGCGTAATCGAAGTCTTCCATGACTTTGTCATACACTTCTTCCACCGGTGTGCGGGTGATTTCACCCATTTCTTTCAGATCGAGCGGCTGGTCCACGTAGGGAACTCCACCGTAACTCTGAATCAGTCCGAAGTAAAGATACCCACGCAGGAAACGGGCTTCCCCAATGGTTGCTTCTTTGTCTGCCTGGTCGTAATCGGGAATATCTTCGATTTTATTAATCAAGACGTTGCAGGCGCGAATAGCCTTGTAGTCGCCACTCCATCCCATATCGGCCGGGTCGTAGATACCTTTGGATACGTTACCGGCTGCCCATTTGATACCATGAACGGCGTTGTCGGAGTTGATGTCGCTATCAATATCTCCTGTATCACCTCCGGGCAATGTCTGACGATACACATCGGCGATAAACATTTTAGCATCTTCCGGTGTTTTCCAGAAGCTGCCGTCAGACAATTCGTCATCCGGAATACGATCCAGGAAGTCGCTACAAGAACTGAAACTCAAAAGTGTTGTAGCCAGAATTGCTGTTATATAGATAAATTTCTTTTTCATATTTCTGATTTATAATCTGTTATTTAAAAACCAACTTTAAGACCGATTGATATTTTGCGAACGTTAGAGTAAAGTCCGCCGCGTGAGTTGCTTGGTGCCGATTCCGGGTCGAGTGTTGTCATACCGGTAATAGTAAATAGGTTTTCACCTGTCAGGAAGATCTTTACACGATCCAGATTCACCTTGCTCAACAGGGCTTTCGGAACATTGTAACCAATCGTCAGGTTCTTTAGACGTACGTAAGAAGCATCTTCCAGCCAGTAGGACGAGAACTCGTAGTTTGTCTGGTCGGCAATCGTGATACGTGGATAAGAAGCATCGTGGTTAGTCGGTGTCCAACGATCCAGATGGCGTTCCAATACTTTACCACCATTGAAGAAAGCATAAGCTGCTTCACCATTTACGTATGCATCCACATCGAATGCACCCTGGAAGAAGAAAGATAAGTCGAAATCTTTGTAATACAGGTTCGCGCCTAAACCGGCTGTCCAGCTCGGGAACTCTTTACCGATAACGGTACGGTCGTTGGCAGCATCGATTTTGCCGTCTCCATTCAAATCCTTGTATTTGATGTCACCCAACTTTTCTGTTCCCAAACGTTTCGGACCCTTCAGGTCTTCTTCTGTATTATAGAAACCATCAGCTACATATCCGTAGTAAGAACCGATAGGATGACCTTCCAGGAACCAGAAATTGCCACGTCCGTCGCCAGGTTCTTTACCTTCCGTACCTTTCAAGTCAGTCAGCTCGTTATGAACGTACGCAACGTTGAAATTGATGTCGTAACGGAAATCTTTGCTGACTGTATTGTTGTGGAAGATGTTCAAGTCAAAACCTGTGTTTTGAACTTGTCCGGCATTCTGACGCGGAGCATCCATACCTAAAACACCCTGCACCGGCAGATACAGCAACATGTCATTGGTTGTCTTTTTATAACCGGCCAGTTCGAATCCGACTTTATTATTCAGGAAAGAGGCTTCGATAGCACCTTCAATACTGTTTACAGTCGCCCATTTCAAATCGGTGTTTGCATAACGGCTTTCGTAAGCAGTTGAATAGAGCGTATTGTTAAACATATAGCTTTCGTATGCATACGAAGGGATGTATAGGTAAGCTTCGCTTTCGCTCAACTCCTCATTACCGGTTTGTCCCCATCCGGCACGCAGTTTCAAGTTGCTCAACCAAGTAATATCTGCATTCTTCATAAATTCTTCTTCTGTAATTCTCCAACCCACAGATACAGCCGGGAAAGCCCCCCAACGATTGTCTGAAGAGAAGCGAGAAGAACCGTCGATACGCACATTAGCTTCAAGCAGATATTTATCGGCAAAGCCATATTGAGCGCGGGCGAAATAAGAACGGTGAGCTATTTCATATCTGGATTCTTTATTGGTTTGAGAAGAGGCATCCAATGTGCTGAGTGATTCCTGCAACTCATTATTGCCACCGCCTTTACGTTCTGCTTCCAGATGTTTGTAACGGTAGTCGATCTGTTCGAAACCACCTAACAATCCTAAATCATGCTTGCCCCATGTTTCGTTGTAGTTGATCAATACCTGTGTAGTGTACCAGTTCCACCAAGTCTGTTTTTCGAATGCTTCACGCAGATTAGCACCACTATTTCCATATTCGACTTGTGCTTTGAATCCTTCTTCACTTCTTTCGTCATTACGTACGGAGAATAAGGCTTTTGCTGTCAAATTAGGCAATATATTTACCTGTCCATACAACGTTCCGTTTACCTGTTGATCCATGGTTCTTCTGAATCCGTCGCGTCCTAACAAGGCTACGGGATTGTCTTTACCATGATACAGGAAGTCGCCGTTTTCATCGCGGACACCTTCTATTGGCGTTGCACGATTGGTAAATTGTGTCATGCTTGCCACAGTGTTCCAACCATCCATCAGAGTTCCTCTGTAGCCAGATACGTTCAAACCGGCAGAGAACCATTTGTTGATCTGTGAATCAATGCTTGTACGGGCATTGAAACGTTTATAGTCGTTCGCATCGATCAAACCGTTCTGTTGTGTGTAACCGACAGAAGCGCTGTAACTGGTCTTTTCAGAACCACCGCTGATTGAAAGGTGATGCATGGTTTCAATCGCATTCTTATTCATAGTTTCTTCATACCAGTCGGTATTGGGATGACCGTAAGGATCGGTACCATTGCGGTACAGTTCGATATCGTTGTCTGAGAAACGAACCGGGTTATTGGGGTTATCATTCAGGGTTGCTTCATTATATAATATAGCATAATCAGCAGAGCCCAGGAATTTAGGACGCATTGTTGGAGTAGACCAACCCACACTTCCTGAATAGTTTACGCGTGTGCGGTCTCCTTTTTTACCCTTTTTAGTTGTAATCAAGATAACACCGTTGGCAGCCTGTACACCATAGATAGCGGCTGAAGAAGCATCTTTCAATACAGAAAGCGTTTCAATATCAGACGGGTCGATTGTATTCATACTACCCGGCACACCGTCAACGATTACCAGTGGGCTGGCTGCATTCACAGAGTTCTTACCGCGGATTGTAATCGTACCAGTCTGGCTACCCGGACGTCCGGAACTTTGAATACTGGTAACACCCGGCATCTGTCCGGCCAATGCTGCCGATACACTGGATACGGGTCTTGATTCCAATGCTTCAGCTTTAACTGTAGATACGGAACCGGTCAGGTTGACTTTCTTTTGTACACCGTAACCTACTACAACCACTTCATCGAGTGCTTGTGAATCTTCTTTCAGAACGATTTTTCCATTTGCCGCTTCCGAGGCTTTAATTTCAAGTGTTTTGAAACCAATACTACTGATGACCAGAATGTCGTTAGGATTAGCATCTAAGGTGAATTTACCATCCAGATCTGTAACTGTTCCGTTTGTCGTTCCTTTCACGACAACGTTGGCGCCGATAAGTGGCTCATTCAAACCACCGTCAAAGACTACTCCACTTATGGCTTTTGTCTGTTGTGTAATAGATACTTCTGTTGCGTTGGCGTACAAGGCAGAAGTGGTTACCGAAACAGGAAAAGCAAGTGCAATTAAAAGCAAAGGGAATCTGTTTTGCTTCAAAAAAGACCTGTAATTCATGCGTTTTTTAATTATGATTAATATTAATACTGCGTAATTAGTATGGAGTTCCTGCAGAACTATATCCTTTATGTGTTGGTTAAATTATTGTTATTTAGTGGTTTAATGTTTTTGGTACGTTCTTTAGTTAAAGCAGGTTAAGTTAAATGATGCGTGGTTATTTAACGTTTGAATATGTTTTTCTGAAGAAAGAATCTAAATTTTAAATATTTATAGCATATATATTAAAAAAGCGCTATATTTGCAACGTAATTATTAAATAGTTCTGCAGGAACTAAGTCAATTACTGGACTTCCTTTTTATTTCTCGTCGATTTGAAAAAACAATAGTATTTCAAAACATCCGATTATCAAAATGTCACTAGCATGCCATGTATTTGAGATTAATATACCGAGTAATTTGAATTAGTATACCGGGTAATATATTTTAACAAATCAATTTGAGGAAAAGAGCATTGATTGGTTAACATATTGTCAAAATAGAAATTGTATCTTTGTGCCCGTAATACAAAATAAATATGATTTCGGTTGAAGGACTAACAGTTGAGTTTGGCGGATTTACGCTTTTTGATGACGTATCGTTTGTAGTAAATAAGAAGGATCGTATCGCGCTGGTCGGAAAGAACGGGGCGGGGAAATCTACGATGTTGAAGATTTTTGCAGGTTTGCAGACTCCGACATCCGGTACGGTGAGTGTTCCTAAAGAAACAACGATCGGTTATTTGCCACAGCAGATGCAGTTGACAGATAGCCGTACGGTTCGCGAAGAAGCGGAACAGGCTTTTGGTCATATTCAGGAAATGGAAAAAGAGATCGAACGGCTGAATCTGGAACTGGCTGAACGGACCGATTATGAGACTGAATCATATCAAAAACTGATAGACAAAGTAACGCATCTTTCCGAACATTTTCAGCTGATGGGAGGAAGCAACTATCATGCGGAACTGGAGCGGACATTGATCGGGTTGGGATTTAAGCGTACTGACTTCGACCGTCCGACATCCGAATTTAGCGGTGGATGGCGTATGCGTATCGAGTTGGCGAAGTTATTGCTTCGTCGGCCGGATGTCTTGTTGCTCGATGAGCCGACCAACCACCTGGATATTGAATCTATCCAATGGTTGGAGAATTTTATAGCTACCCGTGCCAATGCGGTGATCCTGGTTTCACACGACCGTGCCTTTATCGATAACACAACTTTCCGGACGATCGAGATCGAACTGGGAAGCATCTACGATTATAAAGTCAAATATTCAGAATACGTGGAGCTCCGTAAGGAACGCCGCGAACAACAGCTTCGTGCTTTTGAGAACCAGCAGAAGAAACTGGCAGATACGGAAGCCTTTATTGAACGGTTTCGCTACAAGGCTACAAAATCCGTTCAGGTACAGTCGCGTATCAAGCAGTTGGAAAAGGTAGAACGTATCGAAGTCGATGAGGTCGATACGGCGATGTTAAGCCTGAAGTTCCCGCCTGCTCCCCGGTCAGGTTCTTATCCGGTAATCATGGAGAATGTGGCAAAACGCTACGGTGATCATCTGATATTTAAAGATGTGACATTGACTATAAACAGAGGGGACAAGGTTGCTTTCGTCGGTAAGAACGGAGAAGGTAAATCTACGCTTGTGAAATGTATCATGGATCAGATCGACTATGAGGGTAAGTTGCAGTTGGGACATAATGTGAAGATCGGTTACTTTGCACAGAACCAGGCACAGTTGCTGGACGATAACCTGACGGTATTCGATACGATTGACTATGTGGCAGAAGGAGATATACGTACGAAGATTCGCGATATACTCGGGGCTTTCATGTTCGGTGGTGAAGCATCTGATAAGAAAGTGAAGGTATTGTCCGGTGGAGAGCGGAGTCGTTTGGCTATGATCCGTCTTTTGCTGGAACCTGTCAATCTCCTGATTCTCGATGAGCCGACCAACCATTTGGATATGCGTTCGAAAGATGTGTTGAAGGATGCACTGCGTGAGTTCGACGGGACTGTGATCGTCGTTTCCCATGACCGTGAATTTCTGGATGGCCTGGTAGATAAGGTTTATGAATTCGGAAACCAGCGTGTCGTAGAACATCTGGGCGGCATCTACGAGTTCCTGGAAAGAAAGAAGATGGATAGCTTGCGTGAACTGGAACGCACAGCACAGGTTGCTTCTTCTACAGCGGATACGGAAGCCCAGCCTACGCAGAACAAGTTATCGTATGAAGCCCGTAAGGAGCAGAGTAAAGCGATCAAGAAGGTAGAAAAGGCTGTCGCTGAAGCCGAAAATAAAATAACTGAACTGGAAAACTCCATTGCTGCTATCGAAGCCAGGCTGGCTACTCCGGAAGGTGCATCCGATACCTCTTTATATAATGATTATTCTTCATTGAAAAAAGAGTTGTCCGACACGATGGATACATGGACAGAGTTGACCATAGAGTTGGAAGAATTGAATGAGAAAGCGTCCCGGTAATCCGGTGGCGCTTTTTTTTGAAATATATTGATTAAAGAGGGATAGCATTAAATAAAAAGTATTTACTTTTGTCAGTGGCAAACTTTGGCTTATTATACCATGAGTTAGAGCCGATCGATAAATAACAAACGCCTAATTTATATAGACAAAATATTATGCTGACTCAAATTATTAACGGTCGTATCCTGACACCACAGGGCTGGATGAAAGATGGCTCTGTTCTGATTAGCGATAACAAGATTCTGGAAGTGACTAACTGTGACCTGGCCATAGTTGGTGCAAACCTGATTGACGCCAAGGGAATGTATATCGTTCCCGGTGGAGTGGAAATCCATGTTCACGGTGGTGGTGGACGTGACTTTATGGAAGGAACGGAAGAGGCATTCCGTGCTGCTGTAGCAACTCACATGCAACACGGGACTACCAGTATATTCCCCACATTATCTTCTTCAACAATCCCGATGATCCGTGAAGCGGCAGCTACAACCGAAAAGCTGATGGCTGAAAAAGACAGTCCTGTTCTGGGGCTGCATCTAGAAGGGCATTACTTCAATATGAAGATGGCGGGCGGTCAGCTTCCGGAAAATATCAAGAATCCGGATCCGGAGGAATACATCCCTCTTTTGGAAGAAACGAATTGTATCAAGCGCTGGGATGCTGCACCGGAATTGCCGGGAGCCATGCAGTTCGGTAAATATATCACTTCTAAAGGCGTACTGGCTGCTGTCGGTCATACACAGGCTGAGTATGAAGATATCCAGACTGCTTACGAAGCCGGCTATACGCATGCTACACACTTCTATAACGCAATGCCCGGTTTTCATAAACGTCGGGAGTATAAATATGAAGGTACAGTAGAAAGTATCTATCTGATCGACGATATGACAGTGGAAGTGGTGGCCGACGGTATTCATGTTCCTCCGACGATCCTCCGACTGGTATATAAAGTAAAAGGTGTGGAACGTACTTGTCTGATCACGGATGCACTGGCTTGTGCGGCAAGTGACAGCCAGGTGGCTTTCGATCCGCGTGTAATTATTGAAGACGGAGTTTGTAAACTGGCTGACCGTTCGGCATTGGCCGGTAGTGTAGCTACTATGGACCGTTTGATCCGTACTGTAGTGCAGAAAGCTGAAATTCCTTTGGAGGATGCTGTCCGTATGGCTTCTGAAACGCCTGCCCGTATCATGGGGGTTTATGATCGGAAAGGTTCTTTGCAACGTGGTAAGGATGCCGACCTGATGGTATTGGACAAAGACTTGAATGTACGTGCCGTTTGGGCAATGGGTAAATTGGTTGAAGGAACGAATAAACTGTTTTGATTATGCTGACACAAATAATAAACGGACAGATACTGACACCGCAAGGCTGGTTAAAAGACGGTTCAGTCCTGATCAGTGATGGTAAAATACTGGAAGTAACAAATAGCGACCTGGCTGTGATAGGGGCTACTGTGGTGGATGCCAAAGGTATGTATATTATTCCGGGTTTCGTTGCTATGAACGTACATGGTGGCGGTGGATATGATTTTAAAGAATGTACAGAAGAAGCTTTCAACGGGGCAGTGAACTCCCACATGAAATATGGTGCAACTTCTATTTTTCCGACGTTGTCTCCGCTCCCAATGACAGAAATTCAGAAAGCTGTAGCCTTATGCGAAAGCGTAATGGCTAAAAAAAATAGTCCTGTTATGGGATTGCAACTGGAAGGACCGTACCTGAATCCGAAGATGGCGGGTAGCTTATTGACGGATGCGTTGAAAAATCCGGATCCGGATGAATATAAATCATTACTGGAAAGTACGACTTGTATTAAACGTTGGGATGCGAGTCCTGAATTGCCGGGGGCATTGGATTTTGCCCGTTATGTCCGTTCAAAAGGTCTTTTGGCAGCCGTATCTCATACGGAAGCTGAATTTGACGATATTAAAGCGGCTTATGAAGCAGGTTTCACTCATGCGGCCCATTTCTATAATGCGATGCCCGGTTTCCACAAGCGTCGTGAATATAAATATGAAGGAACGGTAGAAAGTGTATTCCTGGAAGATGATATGACGGTAGAAGTGATAGCCGATGGTCGTCACTTGCCTTCAACGATCTTGCGTCTGGTTTATAAGTTGAAAGGTGTGGAACGTACTTGTTTGTCTACCGATGCATTGGCTTATGCTGCTAACGAAGGAAAGCCGGTAGATGATCCCCGTATTATCATCGAAGACGGCGTTTGTAAGTTGGCCGACCATTCTTCATTGGTGGGAAGTATTGCCACGATGGATGTTCTGGTTCGTACGATGGCGCAGAAAGCCGGAGTACCTTTGGCTGACGCAGTCCGTATGGCTTCCGAAACCCCTGCCCGCCTGATGGGTGTAGACGATCGTAAGGGTTCTTTGCAGCGTGGTAAAGATGCCGATATTGTTATTCTGGACCGTAAGTTGAATGTCCGCTCTGTTTGGTCGATGGGACATTTGGTGGAAGGAACGAATACGCTGGCATAATAGGAGTTTTTTTTCTTCCGAATGAAACTTTAGTTTCTTCCGAATGAAATGGAAATTTCTCTCGGAAGGAACTAAAGTTTTTCTTTTTTTATACCTACCTATAGGTAAATAGATATTTTTGATAGGGTTCTTTAATCTTTATTTGACGAAGAATTGTTATATTTGTAATTCAAGTAAAAAAGTTGTACTAAATCGTAATTAAACATGAAGACGAACCTTAGTTCTCAAATTACCCTGACGCGCATACCGACCCGGTATTATCGTCCGGAAAACGCTTATGAGCAATCTGTTTTAACCCGTTTGGAAAAGATTCCGACAAACATCTACGAATCGGCAAATGAAGGCTCCTTCGCGATAGCAAAGGAACTGGCATCACAAATACGTAAGAAACAGGAAGCCGGAGAGCCTTTTGTTCTTGCTTTGTCCGGAGGCCGTTCTCCTCAGAGTGTTTTTAAAGAATTGATCCGTATGCACAAGGAAGAGCAACTGAGCTTCCGTAATGTGATTGTATTTAATGTATATGAATTTTATCCGCTAAGTGCTTCAACAAACAGCAATCTCGCTTATCTGAAAGAGTCGTTGCTGGATCATGTGGATATCGATCCGAAGAACATCTATTCTCCTGACGGTTCTATGCCGAAGGATGATATATTCGAATTCTGCAGACAATATGAACAACATATCCAGAGTTTTGGTGGCATCGATTATATCCTGTTGGGTGTAGGTCATGCAAGTAATATCGGCTTTAACGGTCCGGGTTCTTCTGTAAATGTAGGTACCCGTCTTGTATTACTGGATAACGATGCCCGTAAAGAAGCTGCCCGTACATTCAAATCAATTGAAAATGTTCCGGCAAGTGTGATCACGATGGGTATATCAACCATCATGAAAGCCAAGAATGTAATTCTGATGGCTTGGGGTGAAGATAAAGCGCGTATCATAGCCAATACGGTTGAAGGCAAAGTGAGCGAAACAGTTCCTTCTACTTACCTTCAGAATCATATGAATGCAAAAGTGGTTATCGACTTGTCTGCTGCTTATGAACTGACAAGAATCAGTCATCCTTGGTTGGTTACCAACTGCGATTGGGATAACAAGCTGATCCGCCGTGCTATCGTATGGTTGTGCCAGTTGACGGGTAAACCGATCTTGAAACTGACAAACAAGGATTATTGCGAACATGGCCTGGGCGAACTCTTGGCTCTGTACGGTTCTGCTTATAATGTAAATATCAAGATTTTCAACGATATTCAGCACACCATTACCGGCTGGCCGGGTGGTAAACCGAATGCCGATGATTCCAACCGTCCGGAACGTGCTACTCCGTATCCAAAGAAAGTGATTGTTTTCAGCCCGCATCCGGATGATGACGTGATTTCTATGGGTGGAACATTGCGTCGTTTGTGCGACCAGCATCATGACGTGCATGTGGCTTATGAAACTTCCGGTAACATCGCTGTCGGTGATGACGAAGTAATCCGTTACTGCGAATACCTGCGTGATGTTTGTGACAAATATTCTCCGAATGATACAGCCGTTAAGGATAAGGCGGAAGAGATCATCAAATACCTGCGTTTCGAGAAAGTGGAAAACGGGGAGCCGGAAAAGAGAGACGTTCTGTTTATGAAGGGGACTATCCGTCGTGAAGAAGCTCGTCATGGTTGCCGTTATTCGGGTGTGAAAGATGAAAATGTTCACTTCCTGGATCTGCCGTTCTACGAAACAGGTCTTGTGAAGAAGAACGATCTGGGAGATGCCGATGTAGCTATCGTTAAGAAATTGCTGCAAGATATCCAGCCGGATCAGATGTTTGTAGCCGGTGACTTGGCTGACCCGCACGGAACACATAAGGTTTGCCTGGATGCCGTATTGGCTGCTATCGACGAATTGAAAGACGAAGAATGGCTGAAACATTGCCGCGTTTGGATGTATCGCGGAGCATGGGCAGAATGGGAAATGGACCACATCGAAATGGCAGTTCCTATCAGTCCGGAAGAATTACGCTTCAAACGTAATGCGATCCTGAAACACCAGTCACAGGCAGAAAGCGCACCGTTCCTGGGTGACGACGAACGTTTGTTCTGGCAACGTGCCGAAGACCGTAACCGTGCTACAGCCGAGCTGTACAAGGAACTTGGTTTGGCTTCTTATGAAGCGATCGAAGCATTCGTTCAGTATATGATCCCATTTGATAAATAAGAATAGTATTCTAAAAATAGAGAAGGTATCCTGAAAAGGATACCTTCTTTTTCAATTAATAGGTTGTTCCCTGGAAAATGTTTGATTGAGAATATGGGAGCAATGTGCCTGTCATTGTCAAGTCTCTTCCTGAGAAGTTCGGGTCTACCGTTACGGTTGCTCTGTTGCTGCCGTTCATCAGTGTCAGATTTACTGTGGCAGAGATGAAGATACCCTGAACACTCATAGACAGATAGACATTCCCGTCTTTATCCTGCTTGGTCTGAATGTTTGATGCGCTACCCTGAACTGTTACGCCACCTAAGCCGTTAGGACCTGGATACGGAGAGTTGGATGCGATCTGTACCATTGCCTGGCCATTGTTTAAAGAGACGAAGTTGGTGTTTGAGTTCACATAGTAAACCATTCCGTTCATAGGTTGTACGGAGTTGGCTTCCAAAACAAAAGACTGGTCGCTGATAGCTTGCATGGCTGTGTTGAACTCCTGCTCATCCATGATAGCATCCTTAGCTTCTCTGGCTTCTCTTTTAGCTTCTCTTTCTAACTTTTTCTCTGCTTTTTCTGCGGCTTTACTCTGAGCCTGTACATGTGTCATTCCCCCTATAACAAGAGTGAAAACGACGATAAAAGATACAATTCTTTTCATACGATTTAGTTTAAAACGTTTTCAAAATGTAGTAAAAAAACAAGCGGATGATGAAAAGGTTTCTAATAAATAGACGATTGTAGATACTATAACATTTTATCAGGGTAATTTGGTTAATCCTCATTTTTATTATAGAATCTTTTATATTATAGGTAGTTGCAGAGTATTCGAATTAGGTATTCAGCGAATTATCCAGTACTTTTGTGAATGATATAGGATGATAAAAACGAAATGATTATGAATATTGATGTTTGTTTTTCGCCGGCGCTGTATCCGGTATATCATAACCCGGAGGCGATCGTTGTCGTGGTGGATGTATTCCGTGCAACGACGACGATGGCAGCGGCTTTTCAGAATGGAATAAGTAGTATCCGCCCGGTTGCCTCCGTGGAGGAAGCGATGGAATATAAGAGAAAAGGCTGGTTGGTCGGAGCCGAACGCAATGTGAAACGATGTGATTTTGCCGACTTCGGAAATTCACCGTTCGACTATACGCCGGAGAAAGTGGTCGGAAAGGATGTAATCTTTACGACGACCAACGGAACCAAAGCGATAACGATCGCTAAATCGGCTTATCGTGTTATCACCGGAGCATTTATCAATTTGCAGGCAGTGGCGGACTTTTGCCGGAAGCATGGGCGGGATGTTGTCGTATTGTGTTCCGGCTGGCAGGATAAGGTGAATATAGAAGATACTTTGTTCGGAGGTGCTTTGGTCGATGCCCTTGTCGCTACCGGTGAATATGAACCGGCTACCGATGCGGCGATCATTGCCCGCGATATGTGGACGAATAACCGGGATAACTTACTGGCTTATATCGATCCGACGGATCATATGGCTCGTTTGAAAGCAAATCATTTGGCAGATTCGGTTCCGTATTGCCTGACTTTGAACAGTGCGGCGGTAGTGCCGGAGTTGACGATAGAAGGAGGTGTTTTAGTTTTGAGAACCAAAGAATACTGATATTGATAAACGATTGAAAGATAAGAACAATGACAACGAATAACAAGATACGTTTCGGTGTAGTCGGAACGAATTTTATAACAGACTGGGTGATTGCCGGGGCACGGCAGGATGAACGTTTTGAGTTGGCGGCCGTTTATTCACGAACACAGGAGCGGGCGGATGAATTTGCTGCCAAACATCAGATTCCTTATACTTTTACCTCTTTGGAGGAAATGGCACAAAGTCCGCTGATCGATGCTGTTTATATTGCATCTCCTAATTTCTTGCATGCGGTACAGAGTATCCTTTGCATGAAATACGGCAAGCATGTCTTGTGTGAAAAACCTTTTGCCTCGAATGCGCTGGAAGCGAAAAAGATGATCGAGGCTTCCCATACATATAACGTAACGTTGATGGAGGCGATGAAGCCGACATTGACCCCGAACTTCCGTGCCGTCCGTGATAATCTGAGCCGTTTGGGAACGATACGCCGTTATTTCTCTTGCTATTGCCAGTATTCCTCGCGTTATGATAAGTATAAGGAAGGGATTGTATTGAATGCCTTTAAGCCGGAATTGTCGAACGGGGCGATGATGGATATAGGTATCTATACGCTTTACCCGATGGTGGTCCTGTTCGGACGACCGAAGAAAGTGGAAGCAACGGGTATTGTACTTTCCTCCGGAGCAGACGGACAAGGGGCGGTGAATTTCCTGTATGATGAGATGAATGCGACTATCCTTTATTCAAAGATTGCTAATTCCTATCTGCCTACGGAGATACAGGGTGAGGAGGGAAATATCAATCTGGATCGTATAAATATAATAGGAAAGGTTACTTATACCCCCCGCATCCCGGCGGGTGCAGGAAAGACAGCTGTTTCTGAACCGGTAGATATAAGTGCGGTGACAGATAAAAATGAATATTATTATGAAGTGGCAGAGTTTTTGAATCTTATACAGGCCGGAGAACGCGAGTCGTCTATTAATAGCCATGACAATTCATTGATTACCCTGGAGATTATCGACGAGATACGGAGGCAGTTGGGGATTGTTTATCCGGCTGACAAGTAGTGGAGGGGGATTCACTATTTGTCAATTTTGAACCTATTCAGATCGTATTAGGGGACGCAGATGACACAGAATACGCAGATGCTCGCAGACTTTTTATTTTCTTTAAAACAATATATTATCTGCGTTTATCTGCGCTCGTCTGCGTCATCTGCGTTCCTTAATACAAACTGGATAGATAGCTCATATCTTGCTAATAATTATTCTTACACCTCTCTTATAAAATACTTCGCCAGGAACTCCCAGTTCCCATGAATAATCTCTTTTCCGCGTTCCGGGCTGTACAGGCTCTTCGTCTGTGCATCTGCCAGCATACCACGTTCTTCTAGGGCTTTCAGCAAGTCCATGCTACAATGTTTGACGATGAAGAAAGCAAGTGCCTGTTCGGATGCCTTTTTCTCATTGTAGAAAGGATTCTGTTCGTCTTTGATGTATTCGATACCATCCACAACTAATTGCAAACCCTCTTTCGGAGATGCATATATGGCAAATTTGTCGAATTCGATACAGTTTGCCAACGGAGTATATTCGCTATCTTCCAGTTTCAACTGCTGAGAGGCGAAATCGATGAACTCCTGCTTGCTCTTCATGTAGAATAACAACTTACCGTCGGCAACTGCGGTGAATTTGTCGTAGGCAGCCTTGTTGCTTTCTTCCCTTTCCTTGATGGCCGGGTCGATGAAGTTTTCTGCTTGCTCTGCCTGTTCAGCGAAGAAAGCGTGAGCAGGATGCGTTTCCGGCAGGATGAGTGACAGCCATTTGGGTGAAGTATAAGCCAGGAGTGCCGTACGATCAATATGGGCCAGAGAATTATGGATCGTCATGATTGCCTCCGTATTCTCCTTATTGCCCGGGTTCTGACGCCAGAACTCCTTGATCGTTTCGCTCAGGTTATATTTCGTGTCCGTGAATAAATACGAATCGTAATGGAACCAGTGCAATAATATTTCATATTCTTCCGCTGTCTCATAGGACGTTTCCGAGGCGAATAAAGCCTGCATCTTACTGTTTTCCGGGGCGGTAGTCCACTCCTGGCAGAATAGCTGGTAGATCAAGCGGCCTGTCTCTTCGTTCGTCGGGTTATCCGGGTTGACGAAAGTTCCTTTCTTGGCTCCGTGATACTGCTGGGTGTAGTGCCAGAGTAGGAAACGGACATCTTCGAGGTTAGCTTCGTCATCGTAATAATGGTCACTGACGGTATAGAAAGGGAGATAGTTGCCTGTCTGTTTCTTATATTCCGTGATGAAAGAATGCCATATGTTGAGGCCGGAGATTACATCCTCGAAATAAGCCGCCATACGCATACTGATCTGGATAACATCTTCTTTGTCGAACGAGTTTGCCAGATCGGTATGTAACATTATATCGTGTATCTGATTGGCGATACGGGTATAATAAAGGTCGGTTGGTCCGGATTGTTTATATGGATGCAGTTGCAACCAGTCTTTTGGGAAAATCTTTGTGTTCTTCATCTTATAATCGTCATTTACGCTTTTGATTAATAAAGATGCAAATGTAGTAAATTTATTTGTCAACAAATCGTAACACTCGTTACCGTATTGTCATCCCTTCTAAATTTAACTGAAATATTTCGCCTCTACTTTTGCGGCAAATAAATGTAACAACAAGTAAAAGAATGAGAAATAAGCGTGAAAAGAGAGGGCTGTTGATGCTGGTCCTCCTGCTGTTCGGAAGTTTTCTTGCGCTGACGGCCCAGGCACAGACAGGCGTTATCTGCGGGACTGTAACGGATGCTAAATTTAAAGAACCATTGATCGGGGCAACCGTATCCATTGAAGGAACGACTATCGGAGCTATTACAGATATAGACGGGAATTTCCGTATTGAAAAGGTACAGCCGGGTAAGTATACGCTGGTTGCATCTTACGTATCTTATAAAACGCAAAATATAAAAGATGTGGCGGTAGTAGCCCATCAGGAAGCAGTCGTACGCATCGAACTGTCGGATGCCGACCTCCAACTACAAAATGTCGTGGTAGTTGCCCAGCGGAAACTGGGGACGGAGACGGCGGTATTGAATACAGTCCGCAAAAGCCTTCCCGTCGTAAGCGGAATATCCGCCCAGCAGATCAGTAAGACGCAGGATAGCGATGCTGCCGAGGTACTTCGCCGTATTCCCGGTATCACGATCGTGGACGACCGTTTCATCGTAGTCCGCGGTCTGGCACAGCGTTATAATAATGTCTGGCTGAACAATGCCACCACCCCGTCGAGTGAGACGGATAGCCGTGCCTTTTCCTTCGATGTATTGCCTTCTTCGCTGATCGATAATATGATGGTCTATAAAAGTCCGTCGGCTGAACTGCCTGCCGATTTCTCAGGTGGTTTCGTACGATTGATGACGAAGAATGTCCCTGAGGGGAATACCTTCAATGTCTCTTACCAACTGGGCTTTAATACGAATGCTACTTTCCGTGATTTCCAGTTGACGAAAGGACATGCGATCGACTATCTGGGTTTCGGTGCCGGTAAACGTGCGCTGCCTTCCGGTACGCCTGCCCACCTGAACGATGTAAGCACTTTGGATGCCGCCGCCTTTACCCGCCGGGTGAATACGGGCTGGGACATCAGCCATTTCACCGCACTGCCGGAACAGAAGCTGACCTTTACCATGAACCGCCTGTTCAATATCGGCGATTGGAAGATCGGAAATATCACCAACGTAAATTATAGTACGGGATACGATTATTACGAACTGAAGAACAATAACTACCTGTCGTATGATATGACGAACGACCAGTCGTCTTACCGTTATAAATACGACGACGTGCAATATAAGAATACGACTAAGCTGGGCGCTTTGTTCAATTGGTCTTTCCTGAAAGGGAACACGAAATATGAGTTCCGTAACTTCTTTAACCAGCGCGGTTCGTCTTCCCTGACGCAACGCCAGGGTACGGACTATTATTCGGAAGAAAATATCCGCAAATGGGAATCGCTCTACACCGGACGTACTACCTATGCCGGTCAGCTGGCCGGTGAGCACCGCTGGAATGACGACGTCGATAAGGTGGACTGGACGGCCGGTTATGCCTATGCTGCCTACAATGAACCCGACCGCAAAGTGGTGAAGTCGATGGAACGCAAACAGGACGGTGAACTGAAGTATTACGTATCCGACCCCACCCGTTACTATCAGGATCTGAAGGATAACAGCTTTTCCCTGGCAACCAACTATGAGCATATCTTTACCGTGTCCGATCTGTTCAAACCGACCTTGAATGCCGGTGTATACGGTGAATATAAGAAACGTAATTTCGATGCCCGTCGTTTTGTCTACAACCTGTTGGGTAACGGTTACAACCGCTTTGCCGAATGGGATTACAGTTCGATCTTCTCGGACGAGAATATCTCTGCCGACCGTATTTATATGAAAGAGAGTACTAACAAAAGCGACTCTTATACCTCCGATAATCTGTTGGGATCGGCTTATGTGTCTGCGAAGTTGAATTACGGGGAGAAATTGAATGCAAATGTCGGTGTCCGTATGGAGTACTACCAGTTGAAGCTGGACGGTTACGAGTCGGATGGCATTAAACCGGTGCACCTCGACCAGAATTCGACCGAGTTCTTCCCTTCCCTGAATGTGGCTTACAGCCTGACGGACAAGCAGCAGGTGAGGGTGGCGTATGGCCGTTCGGTGAACCGTCCCGAGTTTCGCGAGGTTGTTCCCTATGTGTATTACGACTTTGCTCTCGATGCCAATATCACCGGAAATGTAGATTTGAAGAATGCTTATACCAATAGTGTGGATCTGCGTTACGAGCTGTATCCTTCCCCGGGCGAGACGGTGACGATAGGCGGTTTCTATAAATATTTTGCCGATCCGATCGAACAGACCTACCGTGAGGCGGGTTCGGGTTTGCAGTATACCTATCACAATGCCGATCATGCCAAAGCGTTCGGAGTGGAAGTGGATATTAAGAAGCACCTGGACTTTATCGGGCTGAAAGACCTGAGCTTCGTGTTCAACGGTGCTTATATCCATAGTAAGGTCTATTTCCCTGAAGGTTCTTTCGAACGCGACCGGGCTATGCAGGGACAGTCGCCTTACCTGATCAACACAGGGCTTTTCTATCAGAATGACACGAAAGGGTTGTCGGCCTCGGTTCTCTACAACCGGATCGGCAAGCGTATCGAAACGGTGGGTGTACCGGCGCAGAACCCGAACGACGATATCCCCGATATCTATGAGATGCCCCGCAACTCGCTGGACCTGAGTTTCTCGAAGAAGCTGGGTAACTATGTGGAACTGAAAGCCGGTGTCAAAGACCTGTTGAACTCGAAGATCGAGTATAAACAATTCCTGGAGCTGACAGATGCAGCCGGAGCGAAACGCGAAGTGGAGCAGTTGGTCCGCAGCTATCGCCCGGGAGTGACGGTCAACGTGGGAGTATCCGTTAAGTTTTAATTGAAATCACTTATACAAACTAAATTAGTTTTATTATGAACAAGTTTTTATTGAAAGGTGTGGCTGCCATGTTGTGTATGGCCACGATGTTTGGAAACGTAGCTTGTAGCGACGATGATCCTGTACAAGGAGGTGAAACTCCGGAAGAAAGCAAGGACGTTGTACTGGAAAACGAAATTACTTCGGATATGACTTTGAAAGCAACAGATAACAATCTGTTGAGAGGCTTTGTTTATGTAACGAAAGGAGTAACCCTGACTATCGAACCGGGTACGGTGATCAAAGGAGAGAAAGCAACGAAGGGTTCATTGATCGTTGAACCGGGTGGTAAGATCATTGCCGAAGGTACGGCAGAAAAGCCTATCGTCTTTACTTCCGACCAGGCTGCCGGTTCGCGTGATTATGGCGATTGGGGTGGTTTGATCCTCTGTGGTAACGCTCCTGTGAATGCCAACGAGCCGCAGATTGAAGGTGGCCCACGTACAGTCTATGGTGGTGACAATCCCGAAGATAATTCTGGTATTGTGAAGTATGTACGTATCGAGTTTGCCGGCTATCCGCTGGAACCGAACAAGGAAATCAACGGTCTGACTTGTGGCGGTGTGGGTCGTGGTACGACACTTGAATATATCCAGGTAGCTTTCTGTGGTGACGACTCTTTCGAATGGTTCGGTGGTACGGTGAATGCAAAGCACCTGATTGCTTACAAAGGTTGGGATGATGAGTTCGATACGGATTATGGTTATAGCGGTAAGTTGCAGTTCCTGTTGGGCGTACGTGACCCGAAGGTGGCCGATACTTCCAAGTCTAACGGCTTTGAGTCGGATAACGATGCGAATGGTTCAGGTAATGAGCCGCTGACCAACCCGATCTTCTCGAATGTAACGTTGATCGGCCCGTTCTATGGCGAGTCGGCCGGAAAGGCGGAAAGCGAAATTCTTTATACAACGGAAGATGCTGCCAACGGTGCGAAGGGGGGCCAGTTCCAGGCTGCTATGCATATCCGTCGTAACTCTGCCCTGAATGTATATAACTCTGTATTCACCGGCTGGCCTTATGGTTTGTATCTTCAGGGTGCAAATGCTGGTGCTACGGTGAAGAACGTGATCTTTGCCGGTATGTGGGAAAACTTCAAGGATGATGCAAGCAAGAGTTATTTCGAAACAACAGGCCTGAACAATCAGGTGTATGCTTCCAGCAACGATCTGATAGCGAAAAATGCCGATTACTCTTCCGTTGTAGTGGATAAGATCGGTGGTGCAGATTTCTCCGATTCAGTTTTATCCGACAGCTTCTTCGATAAGGTCACTTACAAGGGGGCTTTCGACGGGACAAACGACTGGACGAAAGGTTGGGCAAACTGGGATCCGCAAAACACAGCTTATTAATTTACTTCTGTTGCTTATCGTAATTTTAAAATAATGGAGGAGGGGCCGGAATATGTAACAGTTTCCGGTACCCTTCCTATGTATTAGGATGGTAACAATAATAAATACATGCAAATGATAAAGAAATTATTACTGACCTCTACACTGGTTGCCGGTTCTGCTCTGGCTATTCATGCACAGGATCTCGTCCTCAGCGAAGGACAATATTATACGGATGCCACACAAACCACCCCATACACCGGACGTTACACCGAATTCTACGATGACGGTATGTTGAAGATGGAGCTGTTTTTGAAAGATGGCCGTCCCGAAGGCACATACGTCATTTATTATCCGGACGGAAAGATTGCCGAAGTACGTTCTTATTACCATGGTGTCTTCCACGGGGAATGGCGTACTTATAACGAAAACGGGCAGTTAGTGGGGCTGGCCAGTTATAAAGATGGTCAGAAAGACGGTCCTTGGCGTATCTGGAATGAAAAGGGTGTTTTGCGCTTTGAAATGTTCTACACCAAAGGCAAGAAAAGCGGTATCTGGCGTACCTGGAATGATGAGGGAAACTTGTTGACAGAAGAGAAGCAATAACTGTCATACTATCATTTTTGACTTTCTGGGAATTGAAATACAACGGTTACGGACTATGATAGTTCGTGTGATAGTTCCATTTTCAACCATCATACTATCATAAAATAGCCCAGCAAAACCGATTGGGTATATGACTTATTTTCAGCAAAGTAGGGACTTCTCTTTTTTGAGACCCGGGTGTAAAGGGTATTGGGACCCGGGTCTTAGCATCGTTCAAACCCGGGTGTAAAAAGGCCTGAAAAGGGGATCTCAAGGAGAAGGATAAGTAGTTTTCGTGAAAATAACAGCCATATTTGAGCAAAAGATGTAGGGTATTATCGGAAAACAGTAGGCATCTGATCTTTTTTAATCCCCTTTTTTGCGCTGCATTACCTCAGACAGGTCGTTTTATGATAGTTCATGATAGTTGAATTTTGTCCTTTATTTTCATTCTTCATCATTCGAATCAAAATCGAAATCAAAGTCGAAGCCGTCGTCCATTACTCCCGGATCAGTGAACTGTTCCAGTTCGCGACGGTCTTTCTTTGTCGGGCGGCCCAGGCCACGGGCGCGGTCTACGAAGCCGGAGATTTTGTTCATTTCCAGTATTTCATATTGGTCTGGTGTCGTGACATTTTCCAGGTAGTCCGGAACCAGTTTGGCTCCCATCCGGCGTTCCGTCAGTGCCAGTACTTTGAAAGAGAAGGTTACAGGCGGCTTGCGCACCTGAATCACTTCGCCGACTTTGATCATGCGGGACGGTTTTACGGTGACATTGTTTATCATGACCCGGCTTTTCTTGCAGGCTTCCGCTGCGATTGTCCGAGTTTTAAAGATGCGGGTTGCCCACATCCATTTGTCTATTCTTACTTCGTTCATAACTTTTTACTTGTTATTAAACTGGTTCATCGTGATCTGTACTCCCGCCAGGCAGAAGCTCTTGACGATCTCGATGGCCCGTTTCAATTTTTCCGGCATCAGTTCCAGTTCTTCAGGCGGAAACTTGCCTAAAACGTAATCTATTTGTCCGCCGCGGGGAAAGTCGCTGCCTATACCGAACCGCAGGCGGCTGTATTCCTGTGTGCCCAGGAGCTGCTGGATGTTTTTCAGTCCGTTGTGACCAGCGTCGCTGCCCTTCGGTTTCAGGCGTAAAGTACCGAAGGGGAGAGCCAGGTCGTCTACTACGACCAACAGATTCTCTACAGGAATGTTCTCTTTTTGTAACCAGTAGCGGACAGCATTTCCGCTCAGGTTCATAAATGTATTCGGTTTGAGCAGGATCAGCTCGCAGTTCTTTACCCGCATCCGGGCAACTGCTCCGTAACGCTCTTCCGTGAAAGGCACTCCGGCTTCTTCAGCCAAAGCATTCACGACACGGAAACCGATATTATGCCGCGTACCCCAGTATTCAGAACCTATATTACCAAGTCCGGTTATCAGATATTTCATGATTTTTGCATTATTATATAATATAAGAAAGGGAAGAACATTCTCCTGAACATTCCTCCCTCACGTTATTTGGTATTCTCTTTTTCAGATTACTTACCAGCAGTAGCTTGAGCACCACGAGCGGCACGAGTCAACTGAACGGCGCAAACAACAGCGTTCTTTGCATTGGTCAGTTCCAGACCTTCGAAGTGTAAAGCACCCACCTGCATAGACTTACCTAAGCCCAGGTGATCAACGTTGATAGTCAGTTTTTCAGGGATCTGAGTGTAAACAGCTTTTACTTTCAGCTTTCTCATACGTAATGTCAGCTTACCACCGGCCTTAACACCTTCGGCGTGACCAGTCAGAACAACAGGAACTTCCATTGTTACCGGTTTGTTTTCTGAAACTTCCATGAAGTCCATGTGTATGATAGCATCGGTTACTGCCTGGAACTGGATATCTTTAACGATAGCCATAGTCTTTTTTCCGTCGATGTTCAGTTCAACAGCGAAGATTTCCGGAGTATAAACCAGTTTACGTACACTGTCGACAGTTACTGTAAAGTGAGTTACTTTTTCGCCACCGTATAATACAGCAGGGATTTCCTGATTTTTACGCATAGCTTTCAAAGCTCTTTTCTGATCAGAAGAAGTAGCAGCTACTTCTCTTCCTTTTCCTTCTAATTGGAATGTCTTCATTTCTTTAATTTTTTGTGTTACTCAAAATTAGTATTTATGCTTCCTAATTTTCCCATCACACGTACGGGGGTTAAAAGCGGTGCAAAGGTATGTTTTTTATTAATACGTTCCAACTGTCCCGTGTATATTTTTTTAATCCAGTAGATTACGGGAACGAAGCAATGTCTCCGTATCGTCCCAGAGCTTGACTTGTGCCGGATGGTTTCGGATACGTTCCGACAGCTTTTTCTCTTTGCTGTTGGCGTAGCATGCACCACTTTTATCGTTCACATCTTCCGACAGAGCAAGGTGTATGGCTGTTGCCGCTCCTTGCAGCGGTGTTTTGATGAAAGGACGGAACAGGATATCTGTCAGCGGGTCGAACCAGGCATTCATCGTGATCATATTCGTACTGACGATACCTGGGTCGGAGGCGTTGACGGTAATTCCTTTTTCTTTTACCCTTTCTGCTAGTTCGCGTGTAAAGAGCAATAAGGCGAGTTTGGTATTTCCGTACACCGATATCCGGTTGAAGCGTCCGTTCTTCCCTTTGGTGAAGAAGTCGGATTCTATTTTACCGATGGCATACGTGCAGGATACTGTATTAACGATACGGGTTCCCTTATGCATCAGGGGAAGCAGTAACCGGGTGAGCAGATACGGACCGACGTAATTAACGCTGACAATCGTTTCCAATCCGTCTACTGTAGGACGGATATGGGTGGTCAGAACTCCGGCATTGTTCATTAACCGGCTGACCGGGCGTCCTTCCGCCAGTATCTTTTGTGCGAAAGCATGGACGGATGATAAAGAGGAGAGGTCTATCCCGCGGACCTCTATTTGCTTATTCCCGCTTTCTTGTTTTATACGTTCGCAGACCTGATATGCTTTCTCCGGTTCTTTACATGCCATGATGATCTGAAAACCGTCTTTGGCCAGTGCCAGGGTGATCTCTTGTCCCATGCCCCCGTCGGCACCGGTTATAATGGCTATTCCTTTTTCCATTATTATTTATACTCCAGTTTTTCTATTTCTTTGACAATACTTTTAGGTAGATTCTGTATATGTTTATGGCAAGCCATTTCCAGTGAATACATACGGGCAATGCAATAGTTGCTGTGACCGCAGTCGCAACGGGCCTGTTCGTCTTCTTTCATATGGTTGACGAAAGCCGGGTCGTTGAGCAGTGCACGTGCCATGCTGACAAACTCGAATCCGTGGCCGAGCACTTCCTCTATCTTTTCACGGGAGATAAGGCCGCCGACATATACAAGGGGCATTTTCAGGGCTGCCCGGAACTTCAGTGCATCTTCCAGGAAATAGGCTTCCTTGAACGGTTCGGTAGGTATCATCAGGTGACCTGCCATCCGAACGCCAATGGGCAACCAGCCGTTTGGCATGTAATGGGTCATTGTACGGATAGGCATGGCTCCCCGCATGACGTACATAGGAGCACGGCTTACAAATCCCCCGCTCAGTATCAGGGCATGTACGCCGCATTGGTTTTGCAGGGTACGGGCGACTTCCAACGTCTCGTCGAGTTCCATGCCGCCTTTAAAGCCGTCGCGCATATTCATCTTTACCAGGACTGCCATATCCGAACCGGCAGCTTTCATTACCTCTTCCATACACATCTTCATGAAACGCATCCGGTTTTCCAGGCTTCCGCCATATTCGTCTTTCCGGCGGTTGGTATAAGGAGAGAGGAACTGGCTGATCAGATAACCGTGTCCGGCATGTACTTCGACGGCATCCATTCCTGCTTCGCGGGCGAGGTGAACTGCCTGGCCGAAGGCTTTTGCTATGGCTGCTATCTCTGATTGTTTCATCCCACGAACGAAAGTCGGAGAATAGATGTTGAATCCCGTAGAGGCGGAAATAGGAGTGCATCCGCAGATATTTTTGTGGGACATATTCCCGCAATGTCCGATCTGTATGGAAGCGGCAGCACCCTCTTTATGGATGGCATCTGTGATCTTCTTCAGACCGGGTATAATTTCAGGGCGTAACCACAACTGACGTTCGAATGAAAGTCCGCTTTGCGTTACGGCGGCATAGGCTAAAGTAGTCATGCCGATTCCGCCGGCAGCCACAGAGGTATGGTAGTTATATAACATTTCCGACGGAGCGTTCCCCGGGCACATACTTTCGAAAGCGGCCGCTCTGATCGTACGATTTCTGAGCGTGAGCGGGCCGATAGATGCCGGGGTGAATAGCATAGATTCTTTATTCATATTAATAACCAGTTATTTGTTGTCGTATTTTGTATAATCACATCAGTAAATAAATGGGATAATTCGTTTCCGGTTCCCGACTTCTTTGCCGAACATGGCTTTGTACTTGTGCCAGATCGTATTGGCACGCGGAACCAGGTTGGCAAATGTCCACCAAGCGAACAATGCTCCGCTGGCGCTCCAGGTTAGGATGGCAAAACCACACCATTCCACCAGTTCGCCAAAATAGTTGGCGGAGGTTACGTAGTTGAACATACCTCCTTTGGGAAGATAATGATTGGTGTCGCCCGGCTTGCGGAGATGGCGGACGATATAGTCAGACCGCCAGTTGATCCACATGCCGCTGAAGAACATCAGTGTTCCGATAATGAATTGCGGAGTGGTCAGCCATTGGCTCGAATACATATTTTCGGGGGCGAGGTAAAATATCCACATGCCTTGTATGTAACCGTTCAGCAGGTTGAAGACAATCCCCATTGTCATAATGCCCACAGGCATTTTGCTCTTACCTTTGATCAGTAAGGGGAATATAAATGCCCGTTGCAGGTAATGCAGTTCGAAGAAGAGGAAGAAGAGTAGGGGAACGGTTTCAAGTTGCCGTTCGGACTGGCTCCAGAGGAAGAGCATCACCCCAAAGACTGGTGCTTCCATACAGATCCAGGCTATTTTGTTTGGAATAGGGATACCCCATTTTTTGTCGAATAACATGCCGTATCCGGCTTCTACGAAGTAAAGGGTAACAAAAACAATGGCGGCAATGACCGCCATTATAATCAGCAATATATTAAACTCATCAAGGGTCATTTTAAATCGAGTAATAAGATTATGCTTCTTTATGTAATGTTTTATAGTGGTTGTATTTCTCGAATACAGCCTTTTCGAGTTCCTTAAATGTACAATCCAACGCACGGTCGGAGATACAAATAGGCGATCCGTAGTATTGAAGCTTCAGTTCCAGGGAACGCTTCTTGCTACGTGTGGGCTCCCGGTCAATATATTCGTTCGGATTTTTTACCTTCAGCACGATATATTTACGTTTCAGGTTGCTAAGGTCGTCCATTATTTTGATATTGTCAACATCTTTCCACAAAATTGTGCCTATCCGGTTGCCTGTCGATATATCATTGATCCCCTCGTCGGAGATATAGATCGCCTTGAAACTTTCGCGGGTTAGGAATGAATAGCTGATTAAGCAGAAGAATGTCGTGAGTAAAGCAAAGACACCGATGAAGATAAAGACAAAACGTCCTTCCCCGTATTTGAGGTCATGAGCAGCATACAAAGCTCCGGCACCGATCAGGGCAGAGAGGAGCGTTGTCAGGAACAATCCTCTCTTTTTATGCCTGCTCAATTTGAATGTGATTGTAGAAGGTGCTTCCATAACCGTCAAATTGATTTTTCAATGTTCCATACGAATGCACGTAGTCCCTGGGCTTCTGTCTGCATATCCATTTTGTGGAGCAGGTCCAGGAAAGGATCGACTTTTTCGTCGTCTACCATTGCCAGTATGGCTGAGTTGAGGGTTGGCCAGGCATGGCTACCGTAATGAGGTTCGCCTTTTTGGCTGCCGCGTCCCTGCACTGTTTCCCAGAAAGTAAATCCGCGAATGTTGCTGCGATCCATAATACTGAGGATCATTTCGTAGTAAGCCTGATTGAATGATATGAATATAGCTTTCATTGTTCTTGTATTTTAATGTTATATTCGGGAATAACCGGTTCCCAGCTTAGGGAGTGGCTGTCTCTCTTATCTGGGAAATACCTATTCCCTGATAAGGGAGATTGTCACTCCCGGTTCTGTTATTTTATAATTGTTCCAGATGATTCAACCTGGCGATCTTACGGCGGCGGCGTTTTACACCGTTTCCGGCAAATACGCAATATACCGTCGGTACGATAACCAGTGTGATCAAAGTGGATACTGAAAGTCCCCATGCAACCGTCATACCCATCGAGCGCCACATTTCAGCACCTTCACCTGTACCGATAGCCATCGGGATCATACCGAGTACGGTAGTCAGGGTGGTCATCAATACCGGACGGAGACGGGATTTACCGGCAGCAACTGCAGCAGTAAGAATACTCATTCCGCGTTCGCGGCACAGGATCGTGTAGTCGATCAGCACGATACCGTTCTTTACAACGATACCCATCAACATGATTACACCGATCAAAGCCATCACCCCGAGTGGCGTCTGTGTGATTGCCAATCCCAGAATTACACCGGTAAAGGCGAACGGGATGGAGAACATGATCACGAACGGGTCGGTCAACGACTCGAACTGGGCTGCCATCACAATAAATACCAGGATGATGATCAATACCATCAATATACCCAGGTCGGTAAAGGTATCCTGCTGGTCTTCGAATGTACCTCCCAGCTGCCAGCTTACATCAGACGGGATATCCATCTTCTTCAGCTCGGATTGAACGGCAGACACCAGGTCGCTTAATGCAGCACCCTGACCGACAACGGCAGATACTGTGATAAGACGTTCACGGTTCTTACGCTCGATAGTCGGCGGTGTCATACGTTCTACAACTTTACCTACATCGCGGATACGAACCCCTTGTCCGGCATTGTTATAGATCATGATATTTTCGATATCTTCGATAGACTGGCGGAATTCGGGAGCATAACGTACTTTGATATCATACTCGTCACCGTCTTCACGATACTTGGATGCGGTGGAACCGTTGATACGGTTACGCAGATACAAAGAGGCTGTCGTAACGTTCAGGCCGTTCATTGCCAGTTTTTCGCGGTCGAAGTCTACCTGGTATTCCGGGATATAATCTTTACGGCTGATGTTAACCTGTGAACATCCCTTCAATCCTTCCAGACGTCTTGACAGATCTGCAGCAACAGCATCGGTCTTGGCAAAGTCGAAACCGTAGATTTCTATATCCACAGCGTTCTCACCACCCATAGAACCGGACTGGCCGCCAGCCAAAACCTTGTACTCTTTAATCTCGGAGTATTCAGCCAGGTCCTGACGCATCATATCACAAATCTCGATCAAACCTCTTTCACGGTCGCCGACACTGCTCAGGTTGACATTCATTTCTATGATGTGCGAACCGTTGTCGCTCAACTGGGCAAATGTGTTATCCGTATCAGCCTGTCCTTCGGTGAAGTTCAGTACCAGAATTTCCGGGTATTTCTCACGGAACTGTTTGTCGATACGCAAAGCTAGATCGCGTGTGATCTCCTGGCGGGTACCGATGGGCATTTCGATCGTGATACCGATACGGGCATTATCCTGGGTCGGGAAGAACTCAGTCTTAATCATAGGGATCATCATCATGCTGCCAGCAAAGATCAGGAAGGCACCGGCAATAACAGTTTTACGATGACGTACTGCCCAGTCCAGGAAACGTGCATAAGCAACATCCAGTGCATTCAGTGCTTTTTCAATAGGAGTGAAGAACAAAACGTACAAACGTCCTTTCTTCGGATCGAGACGTAACAACTGCGAACAAAGCATCGGTGTTAAAGTCAAAGCTCCGACTGTCGATACGATCATGATGATACTAACGATCCAGCCTAACTGTTTGAAAAGGATACCGGCCATACCGGTCACCATTGTCAATGGCAGGAATACTGCCAACATAGTCAATGTGGAAGCAATTACGGATATAGCCACCTCGTTGGTTGCGTGTACGGCTGCCTGCTTCGGCTTACTACCTCTTTCAATATGCGTCGTGACATTCTCCAATACCACAATGGCGTCATCCACCACCATACCGATTGCAATAGACAATGAACTTAACGAGATAATGTTCAGTGTATTGCCGGATGCCAGCAAGTAGGCGAATGCGGCGATCAGTGAGATCGGGATCGTCAGGATAATGATAAATGTCGCTCTCCAGCGTCCCAGGAAGATGAATACCACCAACATAACGACAATGAAAGTGATCATGATCGTTTCCTGCAAACTGTCGATTGTATTCAGGATGTTGGTCGAGGTATCGACGATCACACCCAGTTGTACGTCGGATGGCAAACTGGCCTGTATTTCCGGCAGTTTTTCGTGAACTTTCTTAGCGATATTCACCGAGTTTGCTCCGGACTGCTTCTGGATAACGATCATACCCCCCTTACCTCCGTTGTTGAAGGTTTCCTGGGCACGTTCTTCGATATAGTCTTTTACCTGTGCAACGTCGCGCAGATACACATTTTTACCGTTGTTGCTTCCTACCACCAGGTCCAGCATTTGGTTGGCATTGGTAAATTCACCTTGTACACGGAGCGTATAGGTGTTTGAACCGATATCTATGCTACCACCCGGCGTATTGCGGTTCTCCTGTGCAATGATAGAGGAGATTCCCTCGATGGTCAGCCCGTAAGCTTCCAATTTGTAAGGGTCGCAATATACCTGTACTTCACGGATTGGAGCACCGGAAATAGATACGGCACCTACTCCGCTGATACGTGCCAGCGGGTTGGATACTTTATCGTCCAGGATTTTGTAAAGGGCGTTGGTACTTTCCTCTGCTGTTACCGAAAGCAACAGGATTGGAATATCGTCGGTACCGAACTTAAAGATGATCGGGTTTTCCACGTCATCCGGCAGAGACGATTCTACGATGTCCAGTTTATCCCGGACGTCGTTGGTCGCGACATCGATATCGGTACCGTATTCAAATTCCAGTGTAACGATAGAGATGTTTTCGCGGGATTGTGAGGTGATATGTTTCAAGTCACTCACACTGTTCAATACGTTCTCCAATGGTTTGGATACGTTCATTTCAATATCGGTGGCGCTGGCTCCGGGGTAAGCCGTCATGACCATGATCATGTTGGTCTCGATCTCCGGGAGCAAGTCGACTGATAATCGGGTTAAGGAAAAAAGTCCCATAATCACCACAGCCACGAATACGAGGGCGGTGGTTACTGGCTTTTTTACCGCTGTTGCATATAAACTCATATAGTATTATTTCTTACTTGTCAATTTCTACTTCCATTCCATTACTCAAACGGTTCTGACCGGTTATTACTACCTGGTCGCCATTTTCTACGCCGGATACGATCTCATATTTGTTTCCCATGCGGCGTCCCAGTTCTACCTTCTGGTAGGATACTTTTCCATCTTTGTAAACATAGATGTAGCGGTCACCCGATCCGGATTGTTTTACAATGGACTGGTCCGGTGCAACAACATGGTTACGTGTACCGAAATTCATCGTTGTACGTGCAAACATTCCTGGACGTACGCGTTCGTCGGTGTTGGCAATCTTAATCTCTACCGGGAAAGTACGGGTGGAAGAGTCGATGGTCGGGTAGACCAAGCTTACTTTACCTTTGAATACTTCGTCGCCATATACATCCAGCTTGATATCTACTTCATTGCCTTTCTTCACTTGTGTGAAATAACTTTCGGAAACGTTCACGAACAGTTTGACCGGGCGGATCTGTTCTACTGTATATATAGGATCACCACCGCTGTACATATCGCCGCTGTCGTAATTACGGGCAGTGATGATACCGCTGATCGGACTTAGCAACTGAGTGTTATCCTGCAGGTTCTTATAACTTGCGCGGCTTACGTCCAACTGTGTTTTTTGGGCATCCCAGGCCGATTTGGAAGCTCCGCCGACTTTATACAATTCGTCGATGCGCTTGAATTCAATTTCCTGATTGTCCAATTGTATTTTGGCCTGTTTCAGGTTTGTTTCGTCCATCTTGACAAGTACCTGGCCTTCTTTTACATGGTCACCCACTTCTGCGAACAGCTTCTCAATACGAACCGGAGACTGAGGCGCAATGTTGTTCTTTATGTTTGCCTCTACGGTTGCAGTAAATTCCGCCAGCTGGTCTACATCCTGAGCCGATACCTGCTCAATCTTCACTTTTACTTTTTCATCATGGGTATCTGCCTCAGAGTCTTTCTTTTCACCTGTACATGACATCAGCAGGGCTAATGTTACGAGCGGTACAACTTTCAGCATTTCACGTGTTTTCATATTGTAAACTGTTTTTATTTTTGTTCTCATTCTTGTTTCTTAATTCGTTTGTTCCTGACCTAAGACTTTTTCCATATCCGATTTAGCTACCATATAATTGTAGATGGACTGGTTCAGATTCAGTTTCGCTTGTGTCAGTGCCAGTTCCGCATCGTTCATTTCAAGCAATGTACCGGCTCCTGTGTCATAGCGTTTCTGGGCGATCTTATATCCTTTGTTTGCCTGTTCGACACCTTTCTGGGCGGCATCGAATTGTTTTACGCAGGTTTTCATATTATCCAGATATTGTTTGATAGCCAACTGCAGGTTGCGTTTCGTATCGTCGCGCTGCAAATCCATCTGATGCATGGATACCTGCGTCTGCTTGATCTTATGATATTTGCTGCCTCCGGAAAAGATAGGGACCGTAAGCGATACACCGACAATCGAGTAAGGAGTCCAGTTATAGTTCTTGAACTTGAAATCATTGTTCATGGCATTCCACTGGTACATACCTGTGAGCGATAATGTAGGCAGATAGTCGAACTTCTGCATGGTCAAAGTCTTTTTCAACTGTTGCATCTGCAGATCGATCTGTTTCAAATCGGTGTTGCCTGCCAATGTCGTATCGGTTGCCATATAGTCCGCAAACAGGACTGATTCGAAATCGGCCAGTTCTCCTTCGCAGTCGATAGCCATTTCCAGATCCATTCCCAGGAGTGCCTTTAATTGCCATTTAGCCAATGTGAGCGAGTTTTCTGCCTGGAGCATATTCGGTTCACTGTTCTTTACGGTCACGTCTGCACGGATCAGATCGTATTCGGCTACCGTTCCCTGGTCATATTTCTTTTTGATATCCAGATAGTTTTCCATCGCGTTGTCATAGCTTTCCTTGAAAACACGATAAGAATCGTTTGCCAGTAAAACGGCATAGAAACCTTTCTTTACCTGGTTTACCATCGATATTTTGGATGACCGTGCCTGCTCTATAGACAGTTCCACGTCGAGGGCGGATATGCTGAGGCTTTTCCATAATGTAGCGTTGACAAGGGGCATCGATAGATTGAAGCCGGTAGTCCAGTTGTTATCACGGCCAACCTCAATACCTTTGCTCATATCGATACCTTCCATACCGGGCGTCGATTCGTCACTGCCGCCACCCATATCGAAACCATCCATATACATCACCTGCTTTTTCAATGTGCGGGTATAATCGGCTGTAAAATTAATCTGAGGGAACAGAGCGGCATAGGTGCCTTTCTGTGCATACTTTTTCTTTTCGATCTCTTTGTCAGCGACTTTTACGGTCGGGCTTTCACTTAACGCTATCTCCAATGCTTTTTCCAGGTCGAGCTTCAGGACATCCTGTGCTTTCACCGTAGAAAAGACCAGAGAAGGCAGCAACATCATGACTACCCACATCATCTTCTTAGTAATTAATACTCGTTTCATTTAAACTAGATTTGATTTTGAATAAAATTCCTATTACTCTTCACTTAATAATATATCCTGCGAGTGTTTCAAAGCATAACGCTCCAAAATCGTCAGGCCTTTCTCTGTGCATATACCCCGGAGGAAGGTAAACAATACCGTCTGGAATACTTCTGCCACCGAATGGTTCAGAAATGTTTTCGACGGGCGGATCATTTTCAATTGTTCTTTTGCCACCAAAGCTAATATTTCGATATTTACATCTTTCTGAAAAACACCTTCTTTAGCTCCCCGATTGAGTAACTTGATACATCTTTTAGTGAAATCCGCTTTGTCTTTCTCGGCTTGTTCCAATGCTTTCGGATAACGTTTCAGATCATCATAATATTTTTTATTGTACCAACGGGGGCGTTTCATAAAATCTTCGTAGAACAGGACGAAAACATCGAGAGCCGTGTATGGACCTTTTTCCAGTTCGGCAAGTGTGCTTCGCATGCTATTATTATAGGATTTAATAGCTTCCTGTAATAATGTTTCCTTGTCTTCGAAGAATTCATAGATCGTACGTTTTGAAATACCGATATTCCGGGCAATATCGTCCATGCTCACACTCTTGATACCGTATTGTGAGAACAGATCCAATGCCGTCGTCATAACTTGTTCTTTTGTCATATTTATTTTTTTGAATCACTTGCCATTATGCTCGGTGACAAAGATCTGCCTAATTTAGAAAACTCAAAAGGTTTATTCTGTTACAGGATTGGTTTGAAACGAAAGGAGTATTTTCTGTTTTGGGCTATATAGGGAGGAAAACTGTGTGAATTGGTGAAAAATGAAACAAACTTCTTTGATCGAATATAAAAATGTCTATCTTTGTGCAGACTATAATGATGAGTAAAATATAAAATTATGGAAAATCTCCCTTTGATAAAGTTTGCTGAGTTAAATAAGGGTATAATAATCCGCGATAGTTTCCAGGATATTTTTCTGATAGCCGATATTGATGGCAATCAGGGTGTGGACGACCAGGAAGTGTATGAACATACTATGCCGATGCGGTTGGATGCATTATTGATGGTCTTAGTGCTGGAAGGATCTTCTGAAATAGCGCTGGACTATGTACCTTATACTATAGAAAGCAATAGTTTTACTATTATTATGCCGACGCATACGATACAGCTTAGTAAGATTAGTAAGGATTTTAAAGGGAAATTACTGGTTATTTCACGTGAGTTTCTCGATGAGTGCAATACGGCGAAACGTAGTCCATCGATGGCTAATTATATGCAATTGAGGAAAAATCCATGCACTACTTTTGAACCACAGGAAACTGAGTTGGTAGACAATTACATCGAGTTGTTAAGGAGTAAAATAAAGAACCGGGCTCATTTTTTTCAGAAAGAAGTGATGCAGAACTCTTTTGTCGGATTCCTTCTGGAGATAGCCAATATATTTATGGGGAAAAAAGATGGTCTGTTAATGCCGGCTCTTTCCCGCAAAGAAGAACTTTTCGAACAGTTCCTTCAATTGCTGTTTGAACATTGTAAGGAGCAGCATGTGGTTACTTTCTATGCAGAGAAGCTTTTTATCACTCCGCAATATCTATCTTTGATCTTAAAGGAACTGACCGGAAAATCTGCTAATAAATGGATTGACGATGCTTTGATCGTTGAGGCGAAGATCTTGTTGAAAGCTCCGCAGGCAACGGTACAGCAAGTCGCAGACATTCTTCATTTTTCCGATCAGTCTACGTTTGGTAAATTCTTTAAAAAGCATATGGGTATTTCTCCGATGGAATACCGCAAGTCTTAATATTTTCCTCTTTTATCTTTGGCGGAATTTATACCAGTTGATCAATTCTATAACTCCATAGAAGATACTGGCTACGCCAAAGATTACAAATGTGTTCGCCGCAGCTCCGAACGGATAGGCGATGATCATAATACCTGTCAATAAAATCAATGCAGGCATGATGTAGAATCCAAACGGCACTGTACTCCATTTGCGGGCAGATACCAGCATAGCTATTTGCTGAATTCCGGCAATAACCAGTAACGCTCCCAGGATATACATTAATATATTGACGAAAAACTCCGGCATGATCACAAGCCATGCTCCGAATAAAATACTTCCGGCGCCGTCGATAGGGAACATAGGAGAGGGTTCACCTTCCACTTTCTCCCGTGTGAAATAGTTCAACAAAGAAAACAGGCCGGGTATGATGAAGCAGATACCTATGGCAATAACCAAATAGGTAATGGCAGCTTCCGGCCATAAGACCAGTACAAATCCTAAAATCATAGCAAATGCACTTCGTAAAACTGAGTTGTTAATTTTTTTCATCTGAATATCTTTTAGTAGTTCTTTTTATATATAACAACGAAGATACCTCATTTTCTTTTTACGATAAAATAGTATTCGCTTTATTCTTCTGGAAACTTCATTTTGGGATGTTTTTATTTTGACAATCTGTTTCTCTTTTTAGTCCTTCCGTAATCAAATAGATATGTTAAAATATATTACCTGGTCAGGTAATCTTAGTACATGACAAAATTTTGAGTGCGATCCAAAATAACTTCGACTTGTTAGGATTCATAAGTGTCTGTCCAATAAACTCAAGTCCGTATTTAAAGAAAGACTTAACCCTTCTACCATGTTTCATAATCTTGATCTCTTTCTGGTGCTCACTACGATAAGCTCCTGTAATATAAGCCCATGTAAAAACGATCATGACAATTGCAAGTAGCTTTTCCACTCTACGAATATCTCTTAAATGAGTCGCCTCAATATTAAATCCACTGGATTTAAATCTTCTGAACATTGTTTCTATTTGCCAACAGTCTCTATAGAGTTCCAGGCTGTTATGATTATTTTCAAGGGAGATTATTACCAATAAATCCTTTTGTCCTTTATCGTTTATAAAGCAAAGAGCAGACAAATAACATTCATTTCCGTGTATAATGAAAGATTCAGGGATGAATTGTACATGATTCACTGCCAGTCGATTAAATATCCCCCTAATATGTATTCTTTTTCCATTTCTGCTATTTATCGTTACTGATTTATCCTTTATACGAATAAAATATTTTATTTTTTCCACATGAAGAAAACTAAGCCAGGATTCACCGGTAAATTTCCTGTCGGCCATTAAATGTAATATCGTTTGTTTTCCAAATAAGTTAATATATCGTTCGATTAAAAGAATCCTTTGCTCTGATGAAGATGCTCCTTTTCCGGGCAATAAAGAAAAAAGAATAGGGAAACTGATACCTTGGTAAGCTATAGAAAGCATTAAAACATTAATTTCTGTCGATCCTCCTGACTCCAATTTGTTCGATCCAACAGTAGACTATAAGGAGGCCTGTGGGGTAATAAGGTAAAAATAAGCCGGGTTAAGAGATCGACAGATAAAGCGTATTGGGAGATGAAACGCTGGATCCTTGAAAAATTTATGTAAAGAGGAATATAAAAACTCTTTATAAGTAGTTTCTTTCAATTATCAAAATGACACTACCCTACCGGCAAAATCGGATTAATATACCGGGTAAAATGAAATACCCGACCAAGTAATATATTTTAACATATCAATCCGACTGCTAAACACTTGAATAATGAACATTCTGTTATTTAACAAAATATGATAGACAGATTCATTGTGTTGATTTACAAGAAATCGATAAATAATTTCTTCCTTTTTTTACCTGTGAAATTTTATACTATATATTTTTGTCATGTACTGTGTTGGGGAATTTGAATTATTCGGTATAGTAACCGTAAATATATGGTAGGATAGTTACATTTTGATAGATGGCTAGTTCTGTCTAAATAGTTATTGCATTTCTGACTAATAAAAATTAGTTTGAATTGCATAAGTATGTGTTTGATGTGAAATAATGATAATGAAAAATTAAAATATGTATTATTGTTGTTTTGTATTAAAATAATGCAGTTATTTGTCATACAAATAGTATAAATAGTATTTAATCTTATAATATAATGCATATGGATAAGCTTAAAATATACAATCAGAATATAACTTTGGTAGATCAGGTAGAAGATAAACTACTTAATTATTTTAAAGAGAATGATTTACGTACAGGCGATTCTATCCCTAATGAGCTAGAGTTAGCAGCAGCATTGGGTGTTGCCCGAAATGTTTTAAGAGAAGCGCTTAGTCGTTTGAAAATGATGGGAATGGTAGAATCACGTACGCGGCGAGGTATGATTTTAACAGAACCTTCCATTTTGGGAGGAATGAAAAGAGTTGTAGACCCGCGTATATTGAGTGAAGAATCCCTGTTCGATATATTAGGATTTAGAATAGCTTTGGAAATTGGTATTTGTAGTGATCTTTTCAGAAATATAACACCAGAAGATATTGCAGAACTTGAAGAGATTGTGAAAATGGGAGTTATGTTTGAAAATAATGAATATGCGCCAGTGAGTGAATTTACTTTCCACGCAAAGCTTTATGAAATAACTGGGAATAGAACTATTTCTGAATTTCAGGGAATCATTCATCCTGTAATGGTCTTTGTAAAAAATAAATTTAAAGACTTGTTAGAGCCGATCAATATTGAGATGAAAGAAAAAGGTGAGATTGTTACGCATGAAGATTTACTCGTGTTGATTAAGAAAAGAGATGAAGAAGGATTTAGGAAAGCCTTAGAAAAACATTTTGCAGTATATAAAATATTTATGAATAACAGAATTTGATACTTAAGGAGGATTTATTAACCTGTTATCTAATATTTTGTCAATATAATCTATCTTTTGTTCATTCTATTTTTCTCTCTGCTATAAGGGAGAGAAATTTCAAAAATAATAACTTTAAATATAGACAAATGAAAAATTACCAACGTTTCAAAGGGTTGATTGCCGCATCTTTTACTCCTATGGATGTATTTGGAAAAATCAATTTATCCGTGATAGACAGGTATGCCGATTTAATGGCAGAGTCCGGTTTATCCGGAGTTTTTGTGTGCGGAACAACAGGTGAATCTCATTCGTTAACAACGGATGAAAGAAAAAAAGTACTCGAACGATGGGTGGAGTCTTCCCAAGGGAGGTTTAAGGTAATTGCCCATGTAGGAAGTGATTCGCAAATAGAAGCTATGGATTTGGCTTCTCATGCTTATGAGGTTGGTGCTGACGCTTTTGCGGCTATGGCTCCGTGTTTTTTTAAACCAAGCACTGTAAAAGATCTGATTACTTTTTTTGAACCGATAGCTCGAAGTGCGGAAGAACTGCCTTTTTACTATTACAATATGCCCTCTATGACTGGGGTATATTTATCCGTCCCGGAATTTTTGAAAGAAGGGAAACAAGTTATGCCTAATCTGGTTGGAACAAAATTTACTCATAACAATTTAATGGAAATGGGAGAATGTTTGTTCTTGAATAATGGCGAATTTGAAGTTCTTCACGGTTATGATGAAATCTTGATTTCCGGTTTGGTTTTTGGTGCCGTAGCGGGTGTTGGTAGTACATATAATTATATCCCGAATATTTATCATGGGATAATAGCTGCAATAGAGGTTGGCGATATGTGGACTGCAAAACAACTGCAAATGAAGTCTATCGAAGTCGTTAACATTATTATAAAATATGGCGGTGGAGTTCGTGGTGGAAAAGCTATTATGAAATTGATCGGGTGCGATTGTGGAAATTGTAGACCTCCCATATCTTCATTTACAAATGAAGAATATGCTTCTCTAAAAAATGATTTATTAAGAATCGGTGTATTAAAATAATATGGTAAAGGCAAGCGTACTTTGCTGAGAAACTTGCCAATACCATATATCTTAAAATTGTTCTAAAAACATACAAAGATGAGATTTTTTTATAAAACGATCACCATTTTTGCGTTACTATTTTGTGTCGCAATAGTTTTTGCACAGGAAATGTCAGTTTCAGGTGTTGTAGAAGATGAGACTGGAGAACCCCTTCCCGGAGTATCGATAACAATAAAAGGAACAGCACTGGGAGTGATTACTGATGCGGATGGGAACTTTACTATTCATGTTCCAAAAGGAGCTATTTTATCTTTTTCTTATGTCGGTTTTGCTTCTAAAGAGGTAAAGATTGAGACAGCGATAGTTAAAGTTGTTCTGAATTCATCTTCTGTAGAATTGGATGATGTTGTTGTGGTTGCTTATGGAACACAGTCTAGAAGAACATTGACCTCTTCTGTATCAAAAGTGAATACAAAAGATTTGGAGAATATGTCTGTCACAAATGTTATGGATGCTTTGAAAGGGAAAGTGGCTGGAGCTCGTATCTATAGTAATTCAGGACAACCGGGAGAAGCTCCTAGTATTATAATACGTGGAGGATCTTCAATTAATAAAAGTAATTCTCCATTGATTTTGGTTGACGGTTTTGAAAGGGGATATAATGAGATTAATCCTGCGGATATTGAGTCTGTTCAGATATTAAAAGATGCTGCATCAACGGCACTGTACGGTTCACGAGCATCTAACGGTATTGTACTGATAACAACAAAAAGTGGATCTATGTCTTCAAAGCCACGAGTTACATTCCAGACAGACTTTTCTTTACAGAATATTGAACGATATTATGATTTGTGTAATGCGGAAGAATACCTCTCAATTATTCGCCCTAGTGTGGCTAAAGGGCCGAATCCCAAATGGAATGAGCAGAATAATTATGGGTTTAGTTCTGGTAATACTGAAACGTCTCCTTTTACAACGCATTATTTGCAGCCCGGTGAGACGGTTCCTGTTGGTTGGAAGACAATGCCGGATCCCTTAGATCCTTCCAAAACTCTTGTGTTTCAGGATAATGATATGGTTGATGTTGCTTTTAGCCCTGCATTACGTCAAAATTATTATTTAAGTGTAGATGGGGGAGATTCAAAATTGAAATATTCGGCATCTGTTGGATTTACTGATGATGAAGGGGTTGGTATGTCTACTAGCTGGAGTCGTTTTTCTGCACGTGGAATGGCCGATTATAGTATAAGGAAAAATTTGAGATTGTTTTCAAATATCAATTATCAACGGAGTACGACTGAAGATTATAGCAGCCAGGCTAATGCCATATCCCGATCTTTATATTTGCCTCCGACTCAAAGAGTCTATAATGATGACGGAACTCCTTCGAAAGGTTATAATGCAACTGCTGCTCCATTACCGTGGTGGGTAAATGCGCATCAAAGGGAGACGGTATTGCGTCAAACAACTATCTCTGGAGGTTTGGATTGGGGTATTACCGATTATTTGATAGCAACGGCAACTGCTACTTCTTATTTCTCAACAACAGAGTTTGATGGATTTCAAAGAGCAAATGAATATAATAGTTTGCGTCCAGCTTCCTCTACTTTGGATAATACGGAAAGAGTACAATATGAAGGGTTATTGAAGTATGACAATAAATTTGGTAACCATAATTTATCAGGTTTATTGGGGCTGTCGTATATGAATACTCAGATAAAGGCTCTTACTGCTGCTGCTCAAGGGGCAAGTTCAGATAAAATAGAAACGCTGAATGCTGCACCTGAGAAAACTGATGCAACGACGACGAAGACAGAAGAAGTTTTAGCAAGTGTTTTTGCAAAAGTTTCTTATAATTATGCCAACAAATATCTTGTGTCTGCTTCTCTAAGACGCGATGGATCTTCCCGCTTTGGAACTAATCATAAATGGGCGTATTTTCCCGGTGTATCCGTCGGATGGGTTATTTCAGAAGAGAATTTTCTAAAGAGGAATCAAACATTATCTTTTTTGAAATTACGTTCAAGCATTGGGCAAACTGGTAATAATGCAGCTGGAATTTATACGGCACAAGGAGCTTATGATGCTTCTTATAAATACAATAGCCTGGCTGGTATTGTAAATACTTTGATGCCTAATCCAAACTTGACATGGGAGACAACTACTCAGATTGATTTAGGTATTGATGCAGGTTTTCTTAAAGACAAAATATTGTTGAATATAGACTTGTTCAACAAAAGGACTGATGATTTGATTTTCAGTAAACCTTTACCGAATACCTCCGGATTTTCTTCAATAGAAACAAATGTTGGATCAGTTCGATTTTATGGTTTTGATATTGAGTTAACTTCGAAGAATATTCAGTCAAAAGACTTTTCATGGGAAACTAGTTTCTCTTGGGGATTTGTTAAAAATAAGGTCGTTTCATTACCGGATAACGGTCAGGTGAAAAATAGAATAGGAGGAACTTACTTGCCTGATGGAAAGAGTTTTGGAGGTATAGCAGAAGGAGAACCTCTTTATCGGTTATATGGATATAAAGTAGACTATCTGATTGATACGGAAGAACAGGCAGCAAATGCAAGATATGATGAATTGGCTAAAGGATGGGATTATAAAACCCAGACTTTTACAAAAGGTAAAAAATTTGCTGGGGATTATGAATGGAAAGATAGGAATGGAGATGGCAAAATCACAGAGGTTGACCAATTTGAATTAGGAGTTACTGTACCTCATTCTACAGGTGGATTGACAAATACATTTACTTATAAAGACTTTTCATTAAGAATATATCTAGATTGGGCAATAGGGCATACATTGATAGATACAGATTTCAAATATCATATGATGTCGACATTTAGTGGAAATACGAATCTTTCTCGTGAAGCCCTTGACGCATGGATGCGACCGGGTGATGCTGCAAACACAAAATGGGCTCGTATAGCTGCACATGATAGTAATGAAAACTGGAACTATCGTCGGGATAGTGACATTGTAACATTTAAAGGTGATTATCTCTGTATAAGGGATGTCTCTTTAGGATATAATCTGCCAACTGATTTGACAAAGCGAATAGGGATGCAAAGTGCTACAGTTTTTGTTTCTGGAAATAATCTTCATTATTTCACGGCTGTTCAGGCGACTCCTCCGGAAGTCGGTAATATTAATAGTTCCAGTACAGGTTATCCACCTATCCGGCGTTTTTCTTTAGGTTTCAAGGTTCAGTTTTAATCATAAATAAATAGAAGTATGAAAAAGATATTAGTATATGGTTTTCTGTCATTTTTGATGATTTTCTTCGTCTCTTGTGATAGTTGGCTTGATCTGAATCCCAAGAGCTCGATAACTGTAAGTTCTATGTGGAAAAATTCAAGTGATGCGAAAGCTGCATTAAATGGAGCTTTTAATCGTTTTCGTTCCGCTTTCCAGACAAATTATATTGTTTGGGGAGATTATAGAACCGGATTTTATGGGAATGGGATTGATAATGGCTCTGTGGACAGAGGTAATGTTTGGAATAATTTATTGATACCAAGTACAGTTGGAACCAATTGGGCTGGTTTATATACTGCTATTAATGATTGTAATTTAATACTTAAACATACTCCGGATATAATTTTTGAAAAAGAAAGTGACAAAGATTATATTTTAGGTAGTGCTTATTACCTGAGGGCTTTTATGTATTACTATATAGTTCGCATTTGGGGAGATGCTCCTGTGTTAACAGAGGGATTTGAATCTGATAATCAAGAAGGATTGTTCCCTACAAGAGATGTGGCTTCTAAGATTTACGAACAAATAGAAAAAGATCTGCAAAATGCTTACGATCTGATTTCTTCCAGTGGGGGAGGAAGTTCTCCTTATGGCATTTCTAAAGCTGCAGTAAATATGCTTCAGACTGATTTTTATTTATGGGAGGCAAAAGTAAATAAAAAAAAGGATGCTTTAGGTAAAGCAGAAAACGCTATTACTTACGTCTTAAATTCCGGATTACAACTTTCGGATAGTTATGAGAGTGTTTTTAGAGACGATATTAATAAGGAAATCATTTTTTCTATAGCTTTCGTTGAGGCTGAAAATACAAGTTCGTTTGCTGGGGATTTTCTGCTAAAAGTAAGTAATGTCCCTGTAGAATATCAAAATAATCCGGTTCAAATAGGTAGTAGTGCACAATGGGTTTCAATGACATCGGAACATAAGAACTTTTTGTGGGGAGTCGAAAATGATACTCGGGCTAGTGTAAATATTTTAGATTATACGACTCCTGATGATCAATATTATTCATGGATTAATAAGTATTTAGGCACTTGGAAAGAAGGTACCCGTATCTTTGATTCTGATGTTCGTGTATATCGTTTTGCGGAGGCTCTATTGTTTAAAGCTGAGATCGAAATAGCTCACAACAATAACTCTGAAGCGTTGAAGTATATCAATCAGGTTGCAAAGCGTGCTTATGGAAAGGATAATTATTATGCAGGATCTTATACCCGACAGGAAATTGAGAATATTTTGTTGGATGAAAGGCTGAAAGAGCTGGCTTCTGAAGGAAAATCTTGGTTTGACCTGATACGCTTAGGGCAGGTTTTCAATAGAGTTAAGAGTCTTCATGGGCGAGAAAATGAATTAAATATTTTACTGTGGCCTGTAAATAATGCTTCAATAAATACTAATCCTGCAATTACTCAAACTCCGGGATATGAATAAATGATTTTAGGAACCTGTTTCTATTTTAATAAAAACAGGTTCCTGTAAATATTCTAACATTAAAATACTGATATGAAACCAATAGTTTTAATAAAGATCTTATGGCTATTTTTTACATGGTCTTTATTGTCTTGTTCTTCATCTCAACCGCCTGAATTCTCTAAAACAGTAGTTTGGGAATCAGGAGAGGGGAATGTTGAAGGGTATAGAATTCCTGGGATTGTTGTGACAGGAAAGGGGACAGTGCTTGCTTTTGCTGAAGCACGTGTTGATTATAGAGATGAAACTCCTAATCACTTAGTTCTGAAAAGAAGTGAGGATGGAGGGAAAACATGGTCTAATACTATTTATATAGAAAAAAGTGATGGCTCTTATTGGGCTGAGCACAAAGATGAAATAGCATCTGTTGATAATGTTTTAAAAAAAGAAGTTTGGACAAATGTTGCTCCGATTGTAGATAAAGTTACTAACCGTATTTTCTTCTTTTATGCTCTTAATGAGGGGAGTATTAATGGTAAAAACTTACAGAGATATACGAAAGTATTTTATAAATATAGCGATGACGACGGTTGTACATGGTCTGTTCGTAAAGAAATAACGGATCTTTTAAATGTAAACGAGCTGGGTAAATCGAACCTGGATGAAAATGGAAACCCAGTTTTGGATATGAATGGATTCCCTTGCGATTATAGAGGTCGTGCATTTCACATGCCGGGACCGGGACATGGCATTCAGTTGTCATCAGGTCGTTTGTTATTACAAGTTTGGAGTAGGACTGCTTTAGGAAAAGTAGATGAAGCAGGTGTATTCCAGTCTATCCCCATAGAAGAAAGAAGGTATGGAATGTCAACTTTGTATAGTGATGACCATGGTGAAACCTGGCAATATGGTTCTTCTTTTGGTGAAAATGTACGTATGGGAGAAGCTCGAATGGTCGAACTGGATAATGGTGATGTTTATATGAATAGCCGTTATACGAGTGAAGAAAAAAATAACTATCGGGCAACGGCGATCAGTCATGATGGCGGGAAAAAATGGACCGATATAAGCATCGATAAGAACTTTCCTTTATCTAACCAGTGTGACGCGGGATTAATAGAGTTAAAGATTAAAGAGACTTCTTATCTTTTATATTGTAAAAATGAATCGACAGAGGGACGAAAAAACTTAGTACTGAAATATAGTTCAGATAATGGTAAGTCATGGAGTACGGGTAAATCTATTGATCAGGGATCTGTTTCATATAGCGATTTGGCTGTTTTGCCGGATAATACAATTCTGATATTGTATGAAACTGGGAAACAGAAACCTATGTATTGTGCAAGAGTAAATATGAGTACGATTATCCAACAGTCTCCAAAAGTCATTTGTAATACAGGGGATATACCTGATATTCCGTTAGTATCAGGATTGGGTGGTGCATTTTCGGGAGTGCATAATGATGTTTTGATAGTAGCCGGAGGCTCCTTTTTTGATAAACCTGTATGGGAAGGAGGTAAAAAGATATATACGGACTCAATTTACGTATGCGTAAAAGAGAAGAATAAATATGTGTGGACGGGAGTTGGTAAATTACCTCATTCTGTTGCTCATGGAGTATCGGTACAGACTGAAAATGGTTTACTTTGTATAGGAGGAAAGACGGATAAACAATTTTTTTCTGATGTTTGGTTGTTACAATGGGATGTTGTTGGTAAAGATATAGTAATTAATAAATTGCCTTCTTTGCCTGAAGCATGCGCATTTCCTGCCGGGGCAATGATGAATGGCTATGTTTATGTTACGGGTGGTTGTTCTGAAACTCCTATGAAAAATTTTTGGCGATTGGATATTAAATGTGAACATGGAAAATGCTGGGAGACATTGGATCCTGTTCCGTGGGCTGAACGATACGGAGCTATTTTAGTAGAACAGTCGAATGGGGAGAATAACTGTCTTTATTTACTGGGCGGACAAAATATATCTACATATCTAACGGATATGTATTGTTATAATCCAAGTAAACCATCCTCTTTACGTTGGGAAAAAATGCCTGAAATCCCTCGCCCTGTTTTTGGAGCTCCTGCAATAAGCTATAAAACATCAAGTTTCTTTGTTTTCAGTGGATCAGATGGGCATGATACTGATAAAGTGAATGACCTAAAGGACCACTATCAGTTTATCTCTGATATCTTGTCTTTTAATACTATAACCAAACAGTGGTATGTTGCAGGAAATTTACCTTACGGAATAGTAAATACTACCCCCGTTTTTTGGCAAGATAAAATTTATTTACCGGCTGGAGAATTACGACCTAGTGTACGGACTTCAAGTATTATCTCTGTTTTGGTGCAGGATAGAGAAAAAGCTATCTTTACGTTTGCAGATTATGTTTCTTTAATAACGTATTTAATATTGATAGTTTGGCTGGGGTACTATTTCTCTTCCAAGAATAAGTCTTCCAAAGATTTCTTTTTGGGCGGACAGAAAATCCCATTTTGGGCTGCGGGTTTGAGTATGATGGCTGCTCAGGTTAGTGCAATTGGATTCATGTCTATACCAGCAAAATCATTTGTCACCAATTGGAGCTACTTTGCTGGGGTATTGACCTGGTTTATTGTTGTTCCTTTGGTTATTTATGCTTTCGTACCTTTTTACCGTAGATTGAATGTGACCAGTGCATATGAGTATTTGGAAAAGCGATTTAATGTTTTCATCCGAAAGTTCATCGCAGCATTGTATTTGTTGTTCCAATTGTTAGGGCGTTTAGGGGCAGTTATATTTTTACCGGCTTTGGCCCTGTCTGCTGTTACTGGTATGAATACAATAGTATGTATTGTTATTATTGGAGGTTTGTCAACTCTATATACGGTAATGGGTGGAATGCATGCTGTTATCTGGATTGATGTTATTCAGGCCTTAGTTTTGTTTGGTGCTATTTTTTTATGTATCGGTTGTGTTGTGCTTAATATAGAAGGTGGTGTTGGTGAAATTATTAGAATAGCAGCATCTGACGGTAAGTTCAGTTTTGGACGTATGGATATGGATTTAACTGCGGCTGTTTTTTGGGTAATTGTCATAGGTAATATATTTAATAGGCTGGGAAGTATGGCAACAGACCAATCTGTTGTGCAGCGATATTTGACAACCCGAAATGAAAAGGAAACAGCAAAGGCTTTATGGACAGATGCTCTTGTTTCTATCCCATGGGCTTTATGTGTATTTGGATTAGGTACAGCACTGTATGTATTTTATAAGGTTCATCCTGATTTATTGAATCCTTCCATTACCAATGATGAAATAGTTCCATTTTTCATTGGACAGAATCTACCAGTAGGAATCAGTGGTATTGTGATTGCCGGAATATTTGCGGCATCCATGTCCAGTGTAGATAGCTCTATTCATAGTTCTACTACTGTTATTATGAGGGACTTTATGCAAGGGTGTTTAACTTGTATGACTGAAAAACAGAATGTTTACACAGCTCGTTGGATAACAGCGGGAATAGGTATAATGGGGACATTGATTGCATTGATAATGACATTTTTTGATATAAATTCCGTTTGGGATATCATATTGGAATTTGCCGGATTATTTACAGGTGCAATGACTGGAGTTTTTATTCTGGGAATATTCTCGACCAAGGCGAACGGTGGAGGTGCTGTTATCGGAACTTTGGCAAGTGCAATACTTTTGTTGGCTATTAAAACTTTTACAGCATTAAACTTCTTCCTTTATAGTGGAATAGGTATTGTTAGTTGTATTGTGATCGGATATTTAGCAAGTTTTATGTTTAAATCCCGTAAATCAATTGAAGGGCTGACAATCTATAGTGTCGAATTTAATAAGAAAAATTAAAAACAAAGGAATTATGATTTTTAATAAAGAGATAGAAATTACAGATAGTTATGATGTCGTTGTGTGCGGCGGTGGACCTGCCGGATGTACGGCAGCTCTTTCTGCGAGAAGATCAGGAATAAGAGTACTGCTGATTGAAGGAATGGGACAATTGGGGGGGATGGCTGTTTCCGGTCATGTATCTCACTGGTTAGGCGGAAGAACTCAGGAAGGAGAATGGGTTGTTGGAGGGCTATTTCGGGCATTGGCTGAAGAAGCGGCAGAAAGAGGGTTTGCGGTGATACCTTTTTTGGATCCTCTTCATAAATATCATCCTTACGGATGGTTTAATTGGTTCATTCATGGTATACCATTGGATCCTTTTTCTATTGATTATTTTTTTGATGAGAAAATGGAACAGGCTGGTATCGATGTTCTTTTACATACGAATTTTGTAGATACAGTTGTTGAAAATAACCGTATAACTCAGGTTGTCTTGCATAACCGTAGTGGATTATTTGCTGTACAGACAAAAGTTGTCATCGATGCAACAGGTAATGCTGAAATTGCTTATAAAAGTAATTGTGAGACAGTTAAAGGACGGCCGGAAGATGGGAAAATGGCACCGTCATCATTAATATTCCATGTATATAATGTGGATACGGAAGAGTTGATGTCTGCAATAGAAGGGAGCAGGGATCCGAAATTCAGAGATTTGATATCACAGTTGAAGCAGAATGGCGAATGGAATTTTCCATATGATATTTTTATTTGTACACAATTGCCGGAAAAAGGAGAGTTTTATATCAATACTTGTCGTCTGATCGGTATTGATGGTACTGATGGTAAATCGATTTCTGATGGCATGAGGCAGGGACGCAAAGAAATGTTTTCTTTGATGGCTATTTTCCGGAAATATTTTCCGGGTTTTAAACATGCTAAAATTAAGTCTGTAGCGACTCAATTGGGAATTCGTGAGACACGAAGAATCATAGGTGATTATATAATGACTGTTGATGATCTGCGTAAAAACAAGAAATTTAACGATTGTATAGGATTCAGTATGTATGGATGGGATTTGCCTGATCCGGATAAACCGAGTATACAACCATTTGCTGATGATAAAAAAAGTGGATTTAAACCTAAAATAGAGAAAGGATTGACTACTCCTTTACCATATAGAATCATGGTACCCAAAGGTCTTGATAATTTAATTTGTCCGGGACGTGCAGTCAGTGTAGAAGGGCAAGTGTTGGGACCGGTTAGGGTAATGGCTCCCTGTATGGCTATGGGAGAGGCTGCCGGGATAGCGGCTTGCCAGGTTGTTTCATCTAATATTTCTTTTTCCAATGTAAATATACAACAATTACGGTCTGAATTAGTGCGATGGGGAGCTATCATAGAAGAGGAAATGCTACCTCCCGTATATCCAAGGATCGATCAAATATAGGAGAATATATATATGAAAAATATTGTAAGTATAATTTTTGTGATTTTATTATTATTTTGGAATAGTATATCAGCTCAACAGGTTGTTCCGACGATTGATATTTCGGGGCAAAAAGAACGTCAGGTTATAATTGCTTCCGGAGCGGAGGATATTTATCAGGGACATCCGACAACAGTATTAATGCCGGATGAAAAAACTATATATTGCGTCTGGACTTTTGGACATGGTGGTGTATGTGGTCCGATGGCTAAGAGTTCAGATGGAGGAAAAAGTTGGACACAGATTGTAACACCAAAAGATTGGAGTACAATGAAAAATTGTCCAAGTCTTTATTTAATGGCAGATCATACAGGCAAACAAAGACTGATGATTTATGCTTCTGAGCCGCTGATGGCCCAGGTTTGTAGTGAAGATTATGGTGAGACATGGACATCTGTAAAAAGTTTGGGAATACCGTGTGTGATGGCTTTTACCAGTATGGTTCGTTTAAAGAATGGAAATTACCTGGCAATGTATAATTGTCGTCCTGAAGGAATAACCGGGCCTCCTCAAAATGAAGTATGGCAAGCAATTTCAGAAGATGGAGGTTTATCTTGGGGTAAAACTAAATTAATTATACCTAATACTATGGATAATATTCCGTGTGAACCATGTGTTTTTGATTCTCCGGACAGAAAAGAACTAGCGTGTTTGATTAGAGATAACAAACGTGACGGGCATTCTTTGTTGATTTTTTCTTTAGATGAGGGTGAGACGTGGTCTGAGGTTAAAGAAGCGCCGTGGGGACTAACAGGAGACAGACATGTTGTGAAGTATGCCCCCGATGGACGTATGGTTGTGGCTTTTAGAGATATGGCTCCATTCAGTCCGACAAGAGGGCATTTTGTTATTTGGGTAGGGAATTATAATGATTTGAAAAAGCAGTCGGGAGGACAATATAAAGTAAAGTTATTGCATAGTTATGCGGGTTCAGACTGTGGTTATCCGGGATTGGAAGTTTTACCGGATGGAACTTTTGTTGCAACGACTTATATTAAATATGAAGAAGGGAATAAAAAGCATTCGGTGGTATCAGTCCGGTTCAAATTGGAAGAAACAGATAAAATATTGGGGTATGCAAAGTAGATATTTATTATTTGTTTTGTTAATAATATTGGGAGCATGTAATCCGTATTCGGAGCATATTGAGGTTACTATAAAGCAGCCTGTTATCCCTGTCCTGATCATGAAAGAAACAAATCCGGTATTAATGATAAGATTAATAAAAGATATGTCTTATGATTGTAATGTGGAGAAAATTGTTTTATCGCTGGAGGGTACATCGAACTTGGATGACATAGAGTCTGTTTCTTTGTATGGTTTGGATAAACAATATAGAATACGGGATACAATGTTATTGGGAAGCCCACAGCGTCCAGCCAATGAGATTCTATTTCAGGATAATTTTTTATTGAGCCGGGATACTACAACATTGGGGGTATCTGTTAAATTAAAAAGAAATGCAGGACTTTCTCATCGTATAAATGTAGTATGTAAAAGTATACAGACAACAGATGGAAAAGTTAAAGTACCGTTATTACCTCCATCCTCCGGTTTACGGGTAGGAGTAGCTGTCCGTCAACATAAACAAGATGGTGTGGACACCTATCGTATTCCGGGATTAACCACATCGAAGAAAGGTACTTTATTGGCTATTTATGATGCTCGTAGGGATAACTCCAGAGATTTACAGGGAAATATAGATATTTGTCTGAATCGAAGTTTAGATGGTGGTCAAACATGGGAACCCTTGCAAACTGTTTTGGATATGAAAGAATGGGGTGGATTACCGGAAAAATATAACGGAGTTAGTGATGCTGATATTCTAGTGGATGAAAAGACTGGAGATATCTATGTGGCAGGTCTTTGGATGCATGGTGTTTTGGACGGGAATACAGGTAAGTGGGTACAAGGATTGACACAAGACAGTACCCGTTGGATTCACCAATGGAGAGAAAAAGGTTCTCAACCTGGATTGGGAGTGAAAGAAACTTGCCAGTTTCTGATCACTAAAAGTATGGATGACGGCTTGACGTGGAGTGCCCCCGTTAATATAACAGCACAAACTAAGCAAAAAGATTGGTGGCTTTATGCTCCGGCTCCCGGACATGGAATTACTTTAAAAGATGGAACTTTGGTTTTTCCGACTCAAGGACGTGATTTGAATGGACTACCTTTTTCTAATATAACTTGGAGTAAAGACGGTGGTAAAACTTGGAGAGCAAGTAATCCGGCTTTCAGTGATGTAACAGAATGCATGGCTGTGCAACTATCGGATGGTCGTGTTATGTTAAATATGCGTGACAATCGTAATCGTATAGAGAAAGAAAATGGACGCCGTATTTGCGTAACCTCTGATTTGGGAGAGAGTTGGATGGAACATCCGACATCCCGTAATGCATTGATAGAACCAGTTTGTATGGGTTGCATTCATAGGCATGCTTATAAAGAGAACGGAATGGAAAAGAGTCTTTTACTCTTTTCTAATCCTGATTCAAAGACAGACCGTAATCATATGTCGGTTAAAGTCAGTTTTGATGATGGTAACACATGGCCTGAAGAACATAAAATAGTATTGGATGAATATAATAGTTTTGGATATTCCTGTATTACTTCCGTTAACGATTCTGTTATCGGAATCCTTTATGAAAGTAGTCAGGCGCAAATGGTTTTCCAACAGATTCAATTGAAAGAACTTTTACCTAGATAAATTTCATGTTAATTTATTTGATATAATCTTAACAACTTTCCCTTTATTTTGTTTTATAAGAAAATGGTCGTAAGACATACTACAAAATAGGAAGTTGAAATTTATATCATAAACAAATATGAGCTTGAAAGAATCGTACTGGAAATATTCCCTGATAATTATTATTCTGGTAATGGGGATAATACTTTTTATTGAATTTATCCCGTTCTTGGGAGGGATACTGGGAGCTTTTACCATTTATATCTTATTGCGGAAGCAATTACAATACCTGACAGAAAAGAAGCGGCTGAACCGAAGTCTGGTCGCTATCCTGTTATTGCTGGAAACCATTCTTTGTTTTCTTATTCCGTTGTCGCTGGCAGTCTGGCTGTTCGTTAATAAATTGCAGAATATAAACCTGAACCCATCCGAACTGGTGAGTTCCTTTGAGCATATTGCCGACCTGATCCGTGAGAAGACCGGGTTTGATGTACTTGAAAAAGATAATATAGCCTCCATTGTATCTGTATTGCCTAAGGTAGGTCAGGCTTTGATGGGAGGGATCAGCGGTTTTGCCGTAAATGTGGCAGTTCTTGTCCTTATTCTTTATTTTATGTTGATTGGAGGAAGTAAGATGGAAACATATCTCTATGAGATCCTCCCTTTCAGTAAGGAGAACAAACGTGAAGTGTTGAAAGAGATCAACATGATCGTAACTTCCAATGCTATCGGTATTCCTTTACTGGCAATTATTCAAGGAGCTATTGCGATGGTAGGATATTGGATATTTAATGCCCCGAGTCCGTTCCTGTTCGGTTTTCTAACCTGTTTTGCTACGATTATCCCGGTTGTTGGAACTGCTTTGGTTTGGTTGCCGCTGGTGGTGTATATGGCGCTGACCGGTGATTGGGTGAATGGGCTGGCTCTGATGGCTTATGCATTGATCGTTATTACCAATGTGGATAATTTGATACGTTTCGTTCTGCAGAAGAAAATGGCGGATACCCATCCATTGATCACTATCTTTGGAGTAATTATCGGCTTGTCCCTGTTTGGTTTTATGGGGATAATATTCGGACCGTTACTGATCTCTGTCTTTATACTTTGCTTTAGCATGTTTAAGAAAGAGTATCTGGATAAGGACAGATAATAGTTGACAGTTTGCGTACAGAATGAATTGCATTAAAGGCGATGCATCGAAAGTCTGTATTAAAGAACGCAGAATACGCAGACAAGGCGCAGAGCAGCGCAGACAATATTGATTTTAATAAACATAGTCTGCGGAACTCTGCGTATTCTGCGTTGTCTGCGTTCAGTAATTGCTATTTTGATACAGCCTCTTTGATACTAATAACTGAACGGTGTCATTTTAGCATACGCTTTATAGTCTTTGATCATGCCGGGATAACCTTCTTCGGCACGCGGCAGATAACGGAATCCGGAGATAGTTACATTTTCACGCAGGTCTATGACTACCTGGTGAGGATATTTCGCCTTTCTCGCCGTACTCCAGTAAGTAGATTCCTGCAGGTCGAATATTTTATCGGCTGTGAAATTACCACCATAAGTTTCTTCACTGTCTGCATAAACTATTTTCCAATGTTGACGGGAGAGAGGTTTGCCGTTTTCGTCCAGCAGATAGAATTCAGCAAGAGCAGCAATGTCTTTACCATCCTGTGCATTGAGTGCTTCCAGACAGAAATGACGAGCCTGTACAGGTGTATCGAATTTTACTTCCTGCCAACCGTTACCAGGCTTTAAGGAACCTTGTCCGACCGGTTTTTCATTTTTCAGGTTCAGGTTTTGTCCTTCCTTCCGGTTTGTCAGCGGAGCTTCCGGTCGCAACATATCGAGGATAGGGGTCTTTAAACCTTTGACAGATGCCTTTTCCGGTCCTTTCAGGTCGAGAACAATAATTTCATTTTCTCCTTTTTTGAGCCAGCAGCCCGGCATGAACAACGTCTGTTGAGGACCGATTTCCCAAAAACGTCCCATTGCCTTTCCGTTCACCCATACCATACCTTTTCCCCATGTCTGCATATCCAGGAATACATCGCCGGGAGTTTCCAGATTGAAAGTTGCCCGGTAATAAGCCGGTCCGTCTACTTTTGTTCCGGGTGCATATTTTTTATCTTTAACGAATGAATAGTCTACAGGCAAGTTGTAAACCGTCCAGTCTTTCAGTTCCTCTGCAGAGTTCTCGGTGATCAGCGCTACTTTATTCGTAATACCTTTCCGGTCATGGATTGCCTTGTCAAAGTTGACGCGTCCCATCGCTTCGATAAGGATATCCAACTGAGCTCCGGCTGCAGAGGCTGGCAGTTTGATCGTGTTTTCTCCGCGGCGCCGATCCAGGCGACCGACCAGTTTACCGTTAATGAAAACCTGTGCCCAGTCGTGCACCTCGTCTATTAACAGGGTTGTTCCGGCTTTGACTGCCGGTAAGGTCGTGCGATACAGGATTGAACCCCAACCTTGGTCGAACTCTTCCATAGGCTTGATGTCGTGAGTCTTTTTGGGTTCCGGCAGGTTGTCGAATAACAAAGCTGTCTCTTTCATTTCAAACTCAGGGATTTCAATGACAGGAAATGCTTCCGGTACTTCCGATTGAACTTCACCCGGTTCCATATATTTGGCCAGAAGCTCACGCAATTTGTAGTATTTCGGAGTTGTCCATCCGGCTTCGCTGATCGGTGCATCATAATCATACGAGCTGCACATCGCTGAATAGGCAGGACTGTTTGCACCTCCCCAATGTCCGAAAGTGGTACCTCCATGAGTCATATATAGAGAGAAAGAGATATTCCGGTCCAGCATATCTTTCAATCCGGCAATCATTGTTTCCGCGTCACGTGTTTCGTGTTTCCTTCCCCAATGGTCGAACCATCCGCTCCAAAATTCACTACACATGAGCGGAGTGTTCGGACGTACTTCTTTCAGTTTTTTGAATTGTTCTTCTATATTGGCTCCGGTTCCGAAATTGACGGTCCATACCAGGTCGTCGAGTGCATTGTTCTGGAAGTTGGAACTCCAGTCGCATTGGAAAAGCGGAACATCGGTAAATCCGGCTTCACGCAGAATATCCCGGTTTTTGGCAATATAGGCTTTGTCGGTAGCATATGCACCATATTCATTTTCAACCTGCACCATGATGATATTACCACCGCGGCTGATTTGCATGTCAGCCAGCTGTTTCCCTATTTCATTCATGTATAAACGCACGCGTTCAATGAAATACGGATCGTTGGTACGCAGTTGTATGTCTTCTTTCTTCAGCAACCACCAGGGGAGACCGCCCATTTCCCATTCCGAGCAAACATACGGACCGGGACGTAGCATGATATACATACCGTGTTTTTGAGCCAGACGGCAGAATGCCGCGATATCATTTTGTCCGGTAAAATCGAACTCTCCGGGTTTCTGTTCATGGATGTTCCAAAAGGCATAGATACAAATCGTGTTCATGCCTAAAGCCTTACACATCTGAATTCGGTGTTCCCAGTATTCGACTGGTATACGGGTGTAGTGAATCTCGGCAGCCTTGATGGTGAAAGGCTTGTCGTTCAGGAGAAAAGTCTTGTCTCCAATCTCGAATTTTCCTTTTTCTCCGGAGCTGCTGTTGCAACCGGCTAACAGAAAAAGGAGTAAGGTCATCAGAATTGTCATGTTCTTCATAAGGTGATTCTTGATAAAATTAAGTTTATAAATACTTTCGGATGGTAAAAGTAGATAAATTTGTGAATATTATCGGTATAATAATAGTTCATATTGGACTAAAATCGGTTCTATTCTTCTGAATTTATGTACCTTTGCGGCATAATTCAAGTAAACGTTGAACAAAAATGAAGAAGTTAATAGTAATTCCGTTGGTAGCCGTCGGCATGATGGCAATGGCGGGGTGCAGTAAATCACCTGTGAAGGAAACTGCAAAAGTGGACGCCATCAATCTGGCAAATTTAGACACAACAGTCGCTCCCGGCACTGATTTTTATGAATATGCTTGCGGGGGATGGATCAAGAGTAATCCTCTGAAACCGGAATATTCACGTTTCGGAACATTCGATCAGTTGCGTGAAAACAACCAGGAGCAATTACGTACGCTTATCAATGAGCTGGGAACTACTTCGCAGGAAGCAGGAAGTGTAGCCCAGAAAATCGGAATGTTGTATGAAATGGGTATGGATAGCGTCAAGCTGAATAAGGATGGCCTGTCTCCTGTAAAAGAACAACTGGATGCTATCCAGCGTCTGGGTACAAAAGCTGATGTTGCTAAAATGGTCGCCGTTTTGCACAAAGAAGGAATGGCTCCATTCTTCGCTTTGTTTGTCGATGCGGATGAGAAGAACAGCTCGATGAATATCGTTCAATTGTATCAGGCTGGTTTAGGTATGGGTGACCGCGATTATTACCTGCTGGACGATGATGCGACGCTAAAAGTGCGTGATGCTTACAAACAATTTATCGGACAACTGTTTACATTGACCGGAGCATCTCCGGAGCAAGCCGATGCTGCTGTAAATGCAGTGATGAAGATCGAAACCGGTATTGCTGAAATCTCTTTCAGCCGTGAGGATTTACGCGATACGCAGAAAAACTATAATAAGATCAAACTGGATGAATTCAAGGCGAAGAATAATCCTTTGGACTGGGATGTCTATTTTGAGAGCATGGGTCTGATGGAAATAGAATATCTGGATGCCAAACAGCTTCCGTTCTATGAAGCATTGGGTGAATTCCTGAAAAACGTATCTATCGACGAACAAAAATATTATCTGGCATTTAACCTTCTGAATGCGGCAGCCCCTTATCTGAGTGATGATTTTGTAGCTGCTGAATTTGATTTTTACGGAAAGACAATGTCAGGAAAGCAGGAACAGCAACCTCGTTGGAAACGCTCCCTGTCTACAGTCAACGGTGCTTTGGGTGAAGCTGTCGGTCAGATGTATGTTGCCAAATATTTCCCGGCTTCGTCTAAAGAAAAGATGTTGGAGTTGGTCGGTAACTTGCAGAAAGCATTGTCCGAACGTATTGCCGGCCTTGAATGGATGAGTGATGAGACAAAGGCTAAAGCACAGGAAAAATTGTCTGCCTTTATCGTAAAGATCGGTTATCCGGATAAATGGCGTGATTATACGGCTCTGGAAATCAAAGACGACTCTTACTGGGCAAATGTTTGCCGTTCGAATATCTTCGAGATGGACTATATGTTGCAACAGGCAGGCAAGCCGGTTGACAAAGCCCGTTGGGGAATGACACCGCAGACAGTGAATGCCTATTACAACCCGACTACAAACGAAATCTGTTTCCCGGCAGCGATCCTTCAACCTCCTTTCTTTAATCCGGATGCTGACGATGCTGTCAATTATGGTGCTATCGGTGTCGTGATCGGTCATGAAATGACTCACGGATTCGATGACCAGGGACGTAACTATGATAAGGACGGTAACCTGACTGACTGGTGGACTGCCGAAGATGCCGTTCGTTTTACAGAACGTGCCGACCGTTTGGTACAGCAATATGATAATATCATTGTCATCGACAGCGTTCATGCCAATGGCCGCTATACCTTAGGTGAAAACATTGCCGACCAGGGTGGTTTGTTGGTATCTCATCTGGCTTATCTGAACTCATTGAAAGGAAAGGAAACTCCGGCTCCGATCGACGGGTTTACGAATGAACAGCGTTTCTACCTGGGATATGCAACCCTGTGGGGACAGAATATCCGTCCGGAAGAAATCCTGCGTCTGACGAAGATAGACCCGCACTCTTTGGGTAAATGGCGTGTGAATGCTGCTTTGCGTAATATCGATACATTCTATTCGGCTTTCGATATTAAAGAAGGTGATCCGATGTATATGATGCCGGCTGAACGCGTAGTGATTTGGTAATGCTGGAATACAGATAGTATATATATAATGTATAAAGCGGGATAGTCGTTACGATTATCCCGCTTTTTTATACCTGAAACAGTTGTTCAGGCAAATATAAATTTCAAAAGGAACAGAGCTGCCAGTATATACATGGTAATACTTATATCCCTGTGTTTTCCGCAAAACAACTTGACCAGTACATAGCAAAGTAATCCCAATACCATTCCGTCTGCGATAGAGTAGGTGAGTACCATCATGATAATGGTAATGAAAGCCGGGAGTGCTTCGGATATATCATCCATATCGATCTTTGATACCGAGTCCATCATAAATACCCCGACAAGCACTAAAGCTCCGCTTGTTGCTGCACTGGGAATAAGCAGGAACAACGGAGCAAAGAACAAAGCCAGGATAAACAGCAATCCTGTTACCAAGGAGGTAAAACCGGAACGTCCTCCTTCAGCAATGCCCGAAGCACTTTCCACATAAGTGGTAATGGTCGAACTACCCATCATCGCCCCGATCGTTGTACCTATTGCATCAGACATCATCGCCTCTTTCACATGTGGAATATGTCCGTCTTTCCCCATGATCCCGGTTTTGGAAGCCAGACCGACCAGTGTCCCTACCGTATCGAATATATTCATAAACAATAAGGTGAAAATAACGATCGCCATATCCAAAGTAAAGAACTCGGTGAAATCAAATTTGCAGAAAGTCGGCTCTATCGAATGAGGCATGGAGACTGGAAGAAAACCTTCCGGTATTTCCGTCACTCCCAGCGGTATCCCGGCCAACGTACAAATCAGGATACTGTAAAATAAAGCACCCTTCACCTTCTTTACAACCAGGATTCCGCTCAGTAGGATACCCGTCATTGCCAGGACGGAAGACGGCGTGAACTCCCCGAACATAACGAACGTTGCCGGGTTCGGGGCAATGATCCCTGCATTTTTTAACCCTATAAAAGCGATAAACATACCGATCCCGGCCGAGATGGCATATCGCAGGTTCATCGGGATGCTGTTGAGAATAATCTCCCGGATGTTCAGGAAAGTGATCAGGATAAATATCACCCCTTCGACAAACATCGCCGTCATTGCTGTTTGCCAGGAATACCCCATTCCCTGCACCAGGGTAAAAGCGAAAAAAGCGTTTAACGCCATACTCGGCGCCTGTGCAAACGGAAGTTTGGCCATAAAAGCCAATAGGAAAGTCGCAATAGCGGAAGCCAGTGCCGTTGCTGTGAAGACAGCCCCTTTGTCCATTCCGGTAGTGCCCAGGATAGAAGGGTTGACGGCCAGGATATAACTCATTGTCAGGAAGGTCGTTATTCCTGCGATCACTTCCGTACGGATTGTCATGGTCTGTTTGTCAAACCCCAATAGTTTTTGTATCATATATTTTGGATTAATCGAATGTCCACTTTATCGCCAGTGTCGGAATGGTATAAAAACCGTTGCGACCGCCGAAGTTATGACTCAGTTCCACTTCACTTCCGACACTCAGCTTGAACTTATCATCAACACCTTTCAGCTTGTTTAAGTTCACCCATATCTGCGGTTCGGAAAGGAAAATAAAGTTCCCGTGGTCGTTCTTCTCCCGCCACCAGTCGGCAAACCCGCTGAATGTGCACAACCCGTTTTTAGCAAAATGAATATACCAGGTACCCGTCAATTGGAAATTGTTCGGGCTACGGTGTTTCTGGATATATTTGTACATAGGAGTAAAAGTAAACCCTTTGGAGAAGTCCTTATTATTATATGTATAGGTGAAACCTCCTAGGTAGGCATTATTATAGGAAGCCCCTTTCATCAAACCTCCGTTATACTCTATATGGACGGAGAAAGGCGGTTGCCAGAAACTCAGTTCGCGGGCAATCTCCCAGTATGCCGAAGCAACTCCGCTGCTTTTGTAATCCATATCTACAAAAAAATAGGTGCTTCCCCATTTGTCAGGCTTGAACATTTCCACGGTGGAAGTCAGTGCCGGGCGACCGTCCAGATCCTTGTCATAGAGAGCACCTCCGAAATCATAGTGTAACTGAATGTTTTGCGCTTTCCCACAGAAAACGGCGAGCAATAAAATCGCCAGAGTAAAAAACTTTCTCATGCTGATCGTTTAAAATAAATATGTATGGAAGCCACAAAGGTATAAAAAAAGCAAGACCTTCAAAAAGTCCTGCTTTGACATTCTCAGATCAGATCCCTGAGCAACCAGGCGAGGTAACAGAGGTACACCACAATCAGTGCCCACCCTTCGGCACGCGATATTTTCTGTCCGCTTTTTACCAGCGGTAGCAGAAGCAGTGTTAACCCCAGCATGACCAGTAGGTCGACATAGTTTACGTTCTTTGCAACGATCGGTTTGACCATTGAACTGGTTCCTGCAATTGCCAGGATATTGAACAGGTTGGAACCAACGATATTTCCGATGGCAATATCCGGATTTTTCTTGAGTGCGGATACGACCGATGTTGCCAGTTCCGGCAGGCTTGTCCCGGCTGCAACGATAGTCAATCCGATCACCGCTTCGCTGACACCCAGTTCCTGGGCTATCGATACGGCATTATTGACCAGCAGGTTGGAAGCGAATATCAGAATAACCAGGCCACCTACGATATACATTACATCTTTATACCAGGCTTCAGGCTGTTTTTCCAGCTCTCCCGCCAGTTCTTCCACTTTCTTTTCATGCTTGCGTGAGTAATACAGACTGAAAATCGTATAAAGAATGATGCCGGCTAAGAACAGGCAACCTTCCAATCTTCCAAGCGTTCCGTTCCAGAACAGCAGGGTGAAAACAACAGTGGCTACGATCAGGATAGGAATGTCCAGGCGTGTAAGCTGGCGTTTGGCCTGCAATGGCTGGATAACGGCAGAAATACCGAGAATAGCTGCTATATTGAAAATGTTGGAGCCGATGATGTTACCGACTGATATATCCCCCTGGCCCGATAAGGTGGCATTCAGGCTGACCACCAGTTCCGGTGCGCTTGTTCCGAATGCAACGATCGTAAGACCGATCACCAGGTTTGATATCTTTGCTTTCAGGGCTAACTCAGAACTCCCTTTAACCAACCAGCCCGCTCCGATATAGAGAGCAAACAGTGAAAGAATTAATAATGTAACGCTTGTTATCATGGTCGCAAATTTACTAATCTTTTATTACAATGTCTGGCTTCCTGTTGTCCGATAATCAAAAGATTATCGTAACCAAGTAAACAGCAAGTTATTTTTTAGGCAGAAAAACGTACCTTGGATAACCCCGGATCACTACGGAGTAACAGCAGGAAGCTACTAGACATTTTAGTTAGGGTTGTTAGGAATATTCGTATTAGTGATTTAATATTCGTATTCTTCCTTTGGCTCTTTAGCCGCTTGTCTCAACTGTATGCCTCGAAGTACGACCATACAGATTGTTACAAACCCCAGTACTCCCATTGTTACATCTTTAGTGACTGCATTGTCAAAATCGGTTGTACCGATTAATACCAATATGATAAACGATACCATCATGACAGCGTCTACCAGGTCCTTATTTATCTTCATTTTATTAACTTATTAAAGGTTACTTTTGTTCAATTATTTTTACTTTTTTTCTTCGACAGCTGTTTCTTCAGTAGAATCGGTGCCGCTCAGGCCTTTCATAATACCGAACAAACCATATCCCAAAGCAAACATTACAACCAATAACTTAATATAGTCATTAGGAATGATGGAGCTACAAGCTAATACGCAACCAATGATTGTGATAATAACCGACAGATAAATACGTGTTTTATTTGATTTTTTAGTAGACATAATATTTTAATTTTTAAATGGATAAATAAATGTAAAATTGCTTTTTTTGAACTGTTTCGTAGCAGCTGATAGTAACGTTATAGAACATAACATTCCCTTATCCTCTCTCAAGAGGAGAACAGTTACTTTCATCGCCCATAAGCCGAACCAGTCTGAATTCGATTAGACGGAGTTATCCTTTAAAAATTAAATAATGAGTTTCCGTAGGGCAAACACATGTTGTGCCGTACGGCAAAGGAGTGTAGACAAATTTATAGTTTGACATTCCGATACATTTTCCAACACTTTACGTTGTACATTCATTTCTTTCAGGCGGATATCCTGAAGAGCTTTCTCCGCTATTTTCAGCGTGCGTAAGTGAAATGTATTATTAGTCAGTTGAACCGTTCTGCGGGCATTCAGACCTTTGCTTTCTTTCAGGTCTGTACTTAATACATTGAGGTAGTATTGTACATCTGCAGAACTTTTTTCTTTCATGACAGCCTCTTTTTGAGACACAGCGATATCGTTGCTTTCGATCTCCTCTTGGGGAGAGAAAAGCAAGAAGCCGAAAAGCAGAGTCAGTATGAATAGAAAATTTTTCATGCTGCAAAGATATACGAATTCTTAATAAAAAAACAAATGATTGTGCTTTTTGTTTATACTTTTGTCCGTGAATTGTGAACGTGAAAAGATGGAACAGAAGAAGAGTCTTTTAAAATCATGGGTAGAGGCCGCGCGTCCTAAAACACTGCCGGCATCATTAAGTCCGGTGTTGTTAGCTTGTGTTTTAGCTTGGTGTGAAGGGGTATTCCGGTTGATACCTGCTATTTTGTGTTTTGGAGTGGCTTTGCTGGCACAGATTGCCAGTAATTTTGCTAATGATTATTTTGATTTTAAGAAAGGAGCGGACAGGGAGGATCGTTTAGGTCCTGAGCGTGCGGTGGCTCAGGGATGGATTACCCCAGGAGCGATGCTGAAAGCTACGTTTATAACGTTAGGCTTTTCTTGTTTATGTGGTTGTATGCTTTTGTTTTATGCCGGCTGGGAGCTTATACCGGTCGGAATTGCCATTGCTCTTTGCGTGCTGGCCTATTCTGCCGGACCTTTTCCTTTGGCTTATAATGGGTTGGGAGATGTCTGTGTGATATTATTTTACGGGGTTATCCCACTATGTTTTACTTATTATGTGCAGGCAGGTTCTTTTTCCATGCTGTCTTTCCTGTTGTCGCTGTCGCTGGGATTACTTTCTACGAATATATTGGTAGTCAATAACTATAGGGATTATGTGCAGGACAAAGCTGCTCGCAAACGGACTACGATTGTGCTTTTCGGTCGTGGCTTCGGTCGGATCTTTTATCTGATGAATGGAATAGTAGCTTTTTTGTTGGCTATGCCTTTATTGTTTGAAGCTCCTACATGGGTGTTACTTCTTTTTGCAGCATTCTTTACCTTGTTTATTAAAACCTGGAGGGAGTTATACCATTTTGAGGGAAAAGAATTGAATAAGACGTTGGCACATACTGCCAGAAATGTTTTCCTCTTTACTTTACTACTGTCATTATTGTTGTTGTCTTTTTGGCTTCATCAACCGGAATATGTAGGTTAATGTGTTGTTATTCAGATGATATATAGGTGACGCCGGAACTCTTTGGTGGCGTCACGGGTGGTTTTTTATTCTATAAATTGAAAAAGGCGATCTATACTGTATATAAGTATGAAAGTCATAGCTTTTAATAGCCTAATAAGTAATATATTATATATTCGACCTGGGGCAACTATGAATTTGACCTAGGTGAACCGTGGGTTTTACCCAGGTCGAATATGTAGTTGCCCCAGGTCGAAAGGTTAAAAGATAGTGAGTTTTATGTCAGAAAGCGCTAACTTTAAGTAAAGAAGTCGATAGGATATGACCTAAAAAGCATCAGAATATGGGTGACGCTGTTTTAATCATAGGTGTCACCTTTTAATAGGCTGGTAATTAATTGTTTATCTTAAATAAATAGGATGGTGACGCTGCTTGTGTATAACTTAATGTTGTCATCTCCTGTAATGTAAGAGTTTTCTACGGGTTTCTTTCAGTCTTTTTTGTATGGTTTTTGACAGAATGATCATTGTGACAGCAATGATTATGAGAAGGATACCGATAGCCAGATTGAAAGTGAATGGTTCGCCGAACAGTAACACACCTACAAAAACAGCGGTGACAGGTTCCATTGCTCCGAGTACGGCTGTGAGTGTACCGCCGATATTGTGTACTGCCAGTACAAGCGTAATGTTGGAGATGACTGTCGGAACAATGGCAAGAAGTATCAGGTTGATAACCGACATAGCGTCAGGGATGGGTTGTATGCCTTCGTTGGTACTTGCTTTGATGGTGAACAGGAGGGTGCTGACGATGAATACGTAGAAAGTCAGTTTCCTGCCGGTCATAGTATGTACCCTCGATTTGTTGACTGTGGTAATGTAAAGTGCGTAACCGACAGCTGAAAGCAGCACGATAAAAACGCCCAATGCACTCAGTTTCATTTCCCCTTCATTGATAGACAGGCGGGCAACCCCGCAGATCGCCAGGCAAATCGCCATCAACGTGACCCACGATGTCTTTTCGCGGAAAAACACCAGCATGAGGAGGGTGACGAATATAGGATAGGTGAAATGTAATGTTGTGGCTATCCCTGCCGACATGAAATTATATCCCCAGAAAAGGAACATGGCGGATGCCGTGTAAAAGAAGCCGAGCAATATCAGTACGGGAATATCTTTTTTGTCGATACGCATGGATTCTTTTTTCACCGCCATGATACCGACAAGGGCAATCGATGCAAAAAGGAAACGGTAGAACAGGATCGAATCGAACTGCATCCCCTTCGCCATCAGCGGCAATGTAAATAATGGTATCAAACCGAATGTAGCCGAAGTGGCAATGCCGTATACGAATCCTTTCAAATTGCTGTTCATCTTTTTACCTTTTTCTGATTGCTAAAACGGCTGCAAATATACGAAAATATTAGGGAACGCAGATGACGTAGAATACACAGAAGCTCGCAGATATTTTATTTAAAAGAAAAAATTAATCTGCGTACCTCTGTGTATTCTGCGTCATCTGCGTTCCCTAATATAGTCTTTGTTTTTTATAACAGCAACCCAGCCGCCACTTCTTCAGCCACAGCTTCGCTCTTAATAGCTGCAACTAAGGCAAGGGCAAAGTTCATAACCAATCCGGGACCTTTGCCGGTAATCACATTGTCGGAAACTTCAACAGCTTCACCGGTTACATTAGCTCCGATCAGTTTCGGTTCGAAGCCCGGATAGCAGGTAGCGTTACGGTCTTTCAGCAATCCCAGTCCACCTAGAACCATCGGAGCTGCACAGATGGCGGCAACGATCTTTCCTTCACGGTATTGCTGCAACAGGGCTTCTTTTACCGGCTCCGAATCATTCAGGTTGGCTGCTCCGGGCATACCGCCGGGCAGTACAAGTGCATCGGCTCCGGCCAGGTCTGCTTTTCCCAGCGTTGTATCAGCGGTAACCGGAACATTATGTGCTCCTATTACAACAGGATTGTCTGTGATGGAAACAGTTGTCACTTCGATACCTCCGCGGCGCAGGATATCGACTGTGCCCAGGGCTTCCATTTCTTCGAAGCCGTTGGCTAAAAATACAATTGCTTTCTTCATATTACCTCCTTTTTTAGTTGACAGTTGTCAACTTATTTAAGTTTATACACATAGGTTATCGTACCGCTCTGGTTGTTTGCCCCGTTGATGCTATTGAACTTAGCACGTTTGGCGGCATCCAACGCACTTTTACGCATGGAAGCGTTGTCGATGTTGGTACCTCTACCTATTTCTGTAAATATTACATTCCCTTTCGGGTCTACTGTAATGTTGATCACGATCTTTCCTTCTTCCTGGATCGTGTAAGCGGGGCGGGGCAAGCCTCCGGCTCCGATAGAACGACCGTTCAGGTTGAATGAACCGTATCCGCCTACGCCTTCGTTGGCTCCGTGGTCGGAGTTACCGAACGGACTTCCCTGGTTACCTGCGCCTGTTTCTGCATCGCCCTGGCTGTTTCCTTCAGCACCGCCGATACCGAATGCTCCGGCAACACGGTTGCTGATGGCCTGTTCTTTCTTGCGACGTTCTTCTTCCAGGCGTTTCTTTTCAGCCTCTTCCCGTTTACGGCGATCCTCTTCCTCTTTCCGTTTACGCTCTTCTTCCTTCTTGCGTTGCTCTTCTTTCTTTTTAGCATCTGCTATGGCAACACTCTCTTCGATGTCCTGCGTGATCACTTCCTCTTTCGGTGTTTCTACCGGCGGAGTGGGTGGCGGTGGAGGAGTGGTCGTCTCCTGGGGCAGTTCCTGTCCGGTGTATTTAGGTTCGAAGGTACCGGCGGCGGAGTTTACATTCCCGAAGTTGACAAGGACACCCCCGTCTTCTTCCGGAATTTCCGTACGTAGTACCGTGAACAACAGGATCAGGAAGATCGCCAGGTGAAATGCGACCGAACCGGTTATACTGTATATGTCATCTTTGTTGAATTTCATATCTGTTATTTCTGCGCACGGGTGGCAAGCACCATCTTGAATTTGTTTTCGTTCGCTATGTTCAGGATCTTTACGATTTCTTTATAAGGAACTGTCTCGTCTGCATAAAGGGCGACGAACATTTCGGGCTCTTTTGCGTAACTGTCTTGCAGGAACGGGGTGATCTCGTCGAACGTGACCTGCGTTTCCCGCTGGTTACCGAATGCTACGTAGTAATTCAGGTTGGCATCGATGGTAACCCGCGTGAGCGGTTTGGCTGCCGTCTGCTTCTTCGCCTGCGGCAATGTTACCTTGATGGCATTCGGAATGACTACCGTAGAGGTGACCATAAAGAAGATCAGCAGCAGGAATATGACGTCGGTCATGGATGCCATGCTGAAGGCTTCGTTTACTTTTGTTCTTCGTTTTAGTGCCATTCGCTTTGTTAATTAGCCGGTTCGTTCAATAAATCCATAAATTCCATGGTGCGGGCTTCCATCTTGTTCACTACGTTATCGACCTGTGAAACCAGGTAGTTGTAAGCAAACAGGGTGATGATACCGACTACCAGACCGCCGACGGTGGTTACAAGTGCTTCGTAAATACCTCCGGACAATAAGGATACGTCAACGTTCGTTCCGGCATTCGCCATATCGAAGAAGGCGCGTACCATACCGGTTACCGTTCCGAGGAAACCCAACATAGGAGCTCCGGCAGCTGTCGTAGCGATCAGCGGAAAGCCTTTTTCGAGTTTCGCAATTTCCAGGTTACCCACGTTTTCGATGGCAACGAGTACATCGTTCATCGGGCGTCCCAGACGGGTGATACCCTTTTCGATCATACGGGCGGAAGGGGTGTTGGTGCTACGGCACAGGTTCAGTGCCGAGTCCACTTTCCCTTCGTGGATATAGTCTTTGATACGGTTCATGAAATTCTGATCTTCTTTACCCGCACGGCGGATAACTAATAAACGCTGGATGAAGATGTAGCCTGCCATTAGTGATAACAGCAATAGTACAACCATGATCCACCCTCCTTTGAATGCAAGGTCTATTACATTGATCTCTGCTTCAGTGGGGACTGTTACTGCCGTCAGATCCGGCATCTGCTCTGCTGTCTGTGCCCCTACTGCCTGTAGGGAAAGTAAAATACTCATAGATTTGTATACTTATTCGTTAATATTAGTTCGTTCTTATTGTTGCAAGCATGCTTTATATAATGAAATGGTCTCCTGCAATCCGTGATACAACGCGTCGCAGATCAGGGCATGACCAATGGAAACCTCTTCCAGCCAGGGTATGTTCTGACTGAACCACGCCAGGTTTTCCAGGCTCAGGTCGTGGCCCGCATTGACTCCCATTCCCAAATTCTTTGCCAGTTGTGCGGCAGCAACGAAAGGAGCGATGGCTTCTTCCTTGTTTACCGGGTAATTGGTTGCATAAGGCTCTGTGTACAGTTCGATGCGGTCGGTACCTGTTTTTGCCGCCAGTTCGATGTTGGCCAGGTCGGTTCCAACGAAGATAGAAGTGCGGATTCCCTGAGCCGTGAACGTATCGACCAGTTCACTCAACAAGTCGAAGTTAGCCTTTACATCCCAGCCGGCATTGGAGGTGATGGCATCGGGTGCATCCGGAACCAGTGTCACCTGTGTCGGTTTTACTTTTAATACCAGGTCTATAAAATTGTTACAAGGATACCCTTCAATGTTAAATTCTGTCCTGATAAGAGGTTTCAACGCGTACACGTCACTGTATTTGATATGTCGTTCGTCCGGACGTGGATGGACTGTAATTCCTTGTGCACCGAAATTTTCGCAATCTTGAGCTACTTTTAAAATGTCAGGCATGTTACCTCCGCGTGCGTTACGGATGGTTGCAACCTTGTTAATGTTTACACTTAAATTTGTCATCGTATATCGTTATATCTTTTTTCTTTCATTACATTTGCACAAAAGTATCGGCAAATTTAGCAGAATTAAGGGAATTAACAGAATAATGTTGGTGAAAGATTTCATAACGAAGGAACTTCCCGTGTTAAAAAGTTTTGACACAGGGGAATACGCGTTGGCATTGATGGATGATTTTAAGTTAAAACATCTGCCTTTGTTGAGCGAGGGGATATACCGTTGCCTGATCTCGGAAAAGGATCTGATGGCTATGCCTGATCCTGCGGCAACGATAGGCGAGCCGGTTCTGTTTGCTCCCAGTGTGATGGAGAATACGCATATCCACGAGGCGCTTGCGCTGATCGCCCGCTACCAGTTGAGCTTGTTGCCGGTGGTCAGTCCGGAAGGGGAGTATCAGGGGGCGATTACAAGAGAGAAACTGATCGATATTCTTTCGGAATTGTGTAATGCCGAAACTTCGGGCAGTGTGTTTGTCCTGGAGGTGATGCCGCAGGATTATTCACTGACGGATATTGCCCGTTTGATCGAATCGAATAATGCGCATGTATTGAATCTGCTTTCGTACACGGATAAAGATACCGGAAGGTTACATCTTATTATTAAGATCGACCTGGAGGATGCTTCGCCGGTGATCCGTAGTTTCGAGCGTTTCAATTATACCGTCCTCTATTATTTCATGGAAAAAGGGATGGTGGATGATCTGTTGCAGCAGCGGATGAACGAGTTGTTGCATTATATGAACATTTAATAAATTGAAAATTGAGAATTGAGAATTGAAAATTAGTAATGTGTTCAGCTCTTAATTCTCAATTTTCAATTTTCAATTTTCAATTATATGAAGGTAGGTATTTTTGGCAGCGAGTATCAGGTCGAGAAACAAAGTCAGATAAAACGGTTGTTTGAAAAGCTGATATCGCAGGAGGCGGAGATCTATGTGGATGTCCGTTTTTATAATTTTCTGGCTGATGGCCTGAATTATGAACCTCCCATTGCAGGATTGCTGACGGACGATCATTTTGATCTCGATGTAGCTCTGAGCGTCGGTGGCGACGGTACGTTTCTGCGGACGGCGGCACGTGTGAACCGTCAGGATATCCCTATACTGGGTATTAATACCGGACGGCTGGGATTTCTTGCCGATGTGGGAGGTAATGATATAGAGGATACGCTGGACGAATTGTTCAAGAACTATTATAAGATAGAAGAACGCACGCTGTTGCGGCTTTATACGGAAGGGCGGGTATTTCGCGGTTACAATTATGCCTTGAATGAGATTGCGATCCTAAAGCGCGATACCTCTTCGATGATCACGATCCATACTTCCCTGAATGATGAATACCTGGCATCTTATCAGGCTGACGGTCTGTTGATCGCAACGCCGACAGGTTCGACTGCTTACTCTATGAGTGTGAACGGTCCGATCATCATTCCACAAAGCAAGAACCTGGTACTGAGTCCTGTTGCGCCCCACTCCCTGAATGTGCGTCCGCTGATCATACCGGATAACTATACGATCACGCTAGGGGTAGAAAGTCGTAACAAATCCTTTCTGATCTCCCTGGACGGTCGTTCGGAAGTTTTTCCGGCAGGTATCCAGTTGACGATAACAAAAGCCGATTATACCACGAAGGTGATAAAAAGATATAATCATACCTTCTATCAGACACTTCGTGAGAAGCTGATGTGGGGAGCCGATGCAAGAATGAAGTAGCGTTAGAAGAGGTCAAACTGTTCTAGAAAGATGTTTTATAGCATGTATTTGTTAAACCTGGTTAAATAAATGAGATTTCCAAGTGAAATATTATGCTACATAACATAAAACCTCTATATTTGCATCGTGTTTTTCATGGTATTAGATTTAAGGTTAACAATGAAGATTGGCTGTCCGTGATGGATAGCCTTTTTTTGTTTATAGCCTATCGGTCTTTATATCCGTAGAAAAAACTTATCTTTGTACCCCTGTTAAACGTAAATGCTTCAAATAAAGATATGAAAAGAATATTCTGCCCCAAATGTGATAATCAGTTATCGTTCGATGAAACCAAATATCCGGATGGAAAGATTTTGGCTTTTGTATGTCCGCAATGCGGATCGCAGTTCAAGATAAAGCTGGGACGTAAGACGGTCCGTACGGAGTCCGGCCAGGAAAAAGAGGTGAAGGAGCCTGATTTTTCTTGCGGTTATATTACTGTGATCGAAAATACGTTTGGTTTTAAACAGGAACTGCCGCTTGTGATGGGCGATAATATGATAGGACGAAGGAATAAAGATACGGAAGGTGTGGATGTGCCTATCATTACCAGTGATCCGAGTGTGGGACGCAAACATTGTATTATTAATGTAAAAGAAGATAAGCAGGGAAAATTGATTTATACCTTGCGTGATAACGAGAGTATGACCGGTACATTCCTTCGCAGTGTACTTTTAGGAAAAAAAGAACAGGTGCGTATCGGGGGAGGAGCTATTGTGACGATCGGTGCGACTACTTTTATACTTCATGTTCCGGGAGGGGAAGAAGAGGAAGATTTTTAAATTAAACTTAGATACTGCCCCGGAGTGAATGATCTCTTACATCAGGGCGATAAGGGAGATAGGGGGAATTGGCGTAGGTTTCGGGAGAGATGGATACAAGATTACCTTTCATCTCCGGCGCAGCTCTAAAGTTTAAATCTCATTATTCATGTTTTTTGTTTAGTTGTTCAACGATAAAACAACCATAAGGCTATTTAGCTCACGGCAATTTACGTAAAGAATCAAAAAGAACTGAAAGAAAAGTTTTGTTAAAAGAGTGCCGAACTGAAAGTCGGATTATGAAACATAGGTCTTGTGTGAAATGGATGGAAACAAATGTAAATGTTAATTGATAGATTTTTACAACTCCAAAAAGAAAGAAAATACACTATTCCCCGACAAATCCCCCTGTAAATAAAAAGTAGCGATATTAGCAATCCGTTGTTTTTATATGTAATTTTGCGGTCCAATCAGGCAATAAGGTTAACAAATGGGACAAAATAGAGTAGAACCGGTCAGTGGCATTACTTTCCGGATATTGGTAGCGTTAAGCATTTCACATTGTATAAATGATTCGTTGCAATCCGTCATAACAGCCGTTTATCCGTTATTTAAAGATGATTTAGCGTTGACATTTGCACAGATCGGGTTGATCACGTTGGTATTTCAGTTAGCAGGATCTGTTTTTCAGCCGCTTACCGGATTATATTTTGACAAACGTCCGTCTCCTTGGTCATTACCTATCGGAATGACTTTTACGCTGATAGGGATGCTTTCACTTTCTGTGGTCAATAGTTTCCCCGGAATTTTATGTTCTGTAGCTTTGATTGGTGCGGGATCGTCCATATTCCATCCGGAGGCTTCCCGATTGACTTCTTTAGCATCAGGGGGAAAGAGAGGACTGGCACAATCGTTATTTCAGGTCGGGGGAAATCTGGGGGGATCGCTGGGACCGTTGCTCGTGGCTATTGTGGTAGCTCCTTACGGACGTAGTAACATTGCTTTTTTCTCTATCCTGGCTTTTATCGCTATTCTTGTCATGACATATGTGGGGCGCTGGTATAAAGGGCTGCTTTTACGGTTTAAACAGGAAGATATGGGGGTAGCCAGACGACATGTCGAAATGCCTTTGTCACTGGGAAAAACAATATTCTCCATTTCTATCTTGTTGATTCTTATCTTTTCCAAATATATTTATATGGCAAGTTTAAGCAGTTATTATACCTTTTATCTGATAGAGAAGTTTGGGGTCAGTGTTCAATCCTCCCAGTTGTTTTTATTTATTTTCCTGATAGCAACTGCTATTGGTACATTGATGGGAGGTCCTATAGGAGATAAAGTTGGACGTAAATATGTTATTTGGGCTTCCATTCTCGGGGCGGCTCCTTTTTCTTTGCTAATGCCTCACGTAGATAGTTTGTATCTGACTGCGGTTCTGAGTTTTTGTGTCGGTTTGGTTTTATCGTCTGCGTTTCCGGCTATTTTAGTGTATGCCCAAGAGTTATTACCTTATAAATTGGGACTTATCTCAGGTTTGTTCTTTGGCTTTTCTTTTGGAGTAGCAGGGATCGCTTCGGCTGTACTGGGTAATCTGGCGGACCATTATGGTATTGAGACGGTCTATAATGTTTGTGCCTATATGCCACTGATCGGACTGGTCACCTGGTTCTTGCCTGACTTAAAGAAAGCGACCCAAAAAGGAAGTTAGCCCGCTGAACAATCCCGGAGAAGGGGTTGTTATTAATCATAAATTTCGCTCAAACTAAATTTAAACGCATTTATGATTAATAACTTAACGCATTTCAGTATTGGCTTGCTGCTTCTTTTTCCTGCCGTGACTTCTGCTCAGACAACAACGATCGACCTCAGTCTGGAACAGTCGATGGAGTTGCTTCAAAAAGGAAACCGGAGTATCCGGATGGCAGGGAAGGAGGTTGAACTGGCAAAAAACGAGCATCAGAAACTTAACTCGTTCTGGTATCCGTCAGTGGGTGCAGCCGGTGCCTTTGTTCACATGTCGAATCCGGTCGAGGTTCGTCAGCCTTTGGACCAGTTTACCGATCCTGCCAAGGATTTTGTTCATTCCATTCTGCCCGACGACCAGTTTATCTCTTCCATTCTGGATAAAATCGGCCAAAATACACTGACACTTCCGCTTATTTCACAGAACATTACTTCTATCGACGCCAGTGTGACCTGGCCGGTCTTTACCGGAGGGAAACGAATCTTCGCCAGTAAGATCGGAAAAACGATGGTCGGTATTGCTGAAGTGAACCGTGAACAGGTCAACGCCGACCAGCAATCGAAATTGATCGAATGTTATTTCGGTTTGCGTTTGGGCCAGCGGGTCTTAACGGTGAGGGAGGCTACTTATAATTCGTTGAAAACCCATTATGACCAGGCACTTAAACTGGAACAGAACGGGATGATCAACCGGGCGGAACGTCTTTTTGCCCAGGTGAGCATGGATGAAGCCAAACGCGAACTTGAATCGGCACGCAAAGACCTGGAAGTGGCACAACAGGCGTTGAAAAGCCTGATAGATATGGATGCAGACAAGGAGATCAGTACGACCACCGCTCTTTTTATCAATGAAAATATTCCTTCAGCCGATTATTTCAGGGAGTTGGTTCCGGTCAATAACTATATGGTAAATCAGTTAAAGTTACAGGAGAATATTGCCGGCAACGAGCTGAAGATCGGGCGTACCGGATACCTTCCTACTATTGCCTTGTTCGGAAAACAGACACTGTATTCGAATGGCATAGATAAATATCTTATGCCCCGTACGATGATCGGGGTCGGTTTTACCTGGAATATTTTTGATGGTTTGAACCGGGAGAAGAAAATCCGGCAGGCACGACTGACCAGCCAGACATTGGCGATCGGGAAGGATAAAGCCGTTACCGAGTTGAAAGTCGGTGTCGATAAATACTATACTCAAATACAGAATGCACTCGATAATGTAAAGGCACTGAATACGACCTTGGAAATGAGTGAGGAACTGGTCCGTATCCGTCAGAAATCGTTCCAGGAGGGAATGGCTACTTCAACGGAAGTGGTCGATGCTGAAGTCATGCTCTCAAAAGTAAAGACAGCTTTCCTGCTCGCCTATTACCAGTATGATGTCGCATTGATCAACCTGCTGTCGATCTGCGGCATACCGGAATCGTTCCAGCAATATCGCCTGGAAGGGACAACAGAGATTATATAGAAAGAATCAACAATAAACACAAATAATAATTATGGACAAGACTAAAAAATACCTGACGATCTCCTTTATTGTGGTGCTGATCGCCGTAATAATCATATCTGCCGTCGGCATGCTGTTGCTGAAAAAGAAGCCGGTTATCCTGCAGGGACAGATTGAAGCAACCGAAATACGAATCTCCGGCAAGTTGCCCGGTAGAATAGATACGTTCCTCGTAAAAGAAGGACAAAACGTGAAAGCGGGCGATACGCTTGTTATCATTAACAGCCCCGAAGCACAGGCTAAATACCAGCAGGTAAATGCCCTCGAAGATATTGCCAAATACCAGCATCAAAAGATAGACGACGGTACCCGCAAACAAATCATCGCCACTGTCGAACAACTCTGGAACAAAGCAAAATCAGACTTGCAACTGGCTAAAACGACCTACGACCGCATCCAGGCCCTTTATAAAGACAGCGTAGTCACTTCCCAGCGAAAAGACGAAGTGGAAGCCCTCTACAATGCTGCCGTAGCGAATGAGCGTGCCTGCCATAGCCAATATGAGATGGCTCTTGACGGTGCGCAGATACAAGATAAGGAAAGCGCCCGCTCACTGGTAACAGCTGCTCAGGGAACCGTCAATGAAGTGGAAGCCCTTCTGCAGGATGCCCGCCTGGTGGCTCCCGAATCCGGTCAGATATCGACCATCTTCCCGAAACGCGGAGAGCTGGTCGGTGCAGGCATGCCGATTATGAATCTGGTGGTCATGGATGATGTGCATGTGGTACTGAATGTCCGCGAAGACCGCTTGCCTTTGTTTAAGATGGGCGGAACTTTCCGTGCCGATGTCCCGGCAATTGCCACAAACGATATTGAGTTCAAGATCAACTACGTCAGTCCTCTGGGTAGTTTTGCCACTTGGAAATCGACCAAGCAGACAGGCAGCTATGATTTGAGAACCTTCGAGATACACGCCCTTCCGGTAAAACCGGTTGACGGATTGCGTCCGGGCATGTCGGTGCTGGTGCGAATTGAAAATGGAGAATTGAAAATTGAAAATTAAGCATGATGAGCATGAAGAATTTTCAATTCTCAATTTTCAATTCTCCATTGGCTCGCGTTGTTCAACGCGAGCTACGCCGGATGGTTTCACGCAGGCTTTATTTCGGAGTCTGCATCGTGTTGCCGCTGTTTTGTATCTTCTTTATGTCTACGATCTTCGGTAACGGGCAGATGGAGAACATTCCGGTAGGTATTGTCGATCAGGACCAGACTGCTTTATCCCGTGAATTGACCCGCCAGGTCGAAGCTGTCCCGACTTTCCGTGTCACACATCATTATGCAGATGCCGAAACAGCCCGGAAAGCGACACAAGCCAAAGAAATATATGGCTATTTGGTTATCCCGAACCGTTTTGAAGAAGACGTGACGGGTGGGAGGCAGGCTACTTTATCTTATTACTATCATTATGCATTGCTAAGTGTCGGTGGAGAGGTCCGGGGAGCTTTTGAAAGTCTGCTGCGCACGTTTTCAATGGCTCCGATCGTAGTGCAGGCGACCGCTATGGGGATCAGTCAGAAAGAGGTATCCACTTTCCTGGTTCCTATCCAGGCACAGAACCATCCGTTGTTCAATCCGGATTTGGATTATTCAGTGTATCTGAGTAATCCGTTCTTCTTTATTTTCTTCCAGGTGATCATTTTGCTTACGACAGTCTATGCCGTGGGAAGTGAAATAAAGTTCCGTACCGGCGATGAATGGCTGGCAACGGCAAGGATGAACATGGTAACGGCTCTTTTTGGGAAATTACTTCCTTATACGATTATCTTTTCCCTGATGAGTATCCTGGGAAATTATGTCATGTTCGGTATAATGAATATTCCTTTCTCGTGCGGATTCTGGCCTTTGAACCTGACTTCGATCCTGTTTGTGATTGCTTCGCAGGCTTTGGCTGTATTCCTTTTTTCCCTCTTTCCGGCAATCAGTATCATTATCAGTATTGTGTCGATGGTCGGATCGTTAGGGGCAACCTTGTCGGGCGTAACCTTTCCGGCCCCATCTATGTATGCTCCGGTTTATTACACTTCGTTCCTGTTTCCGGTACGTCATTTTGTGGAGATCAATCAGAATCTTTTGTACGGCGACTATGGGTTTGCCTATACCTGGTGGAATTTCAGTGCCTTATTCTGTTTCATCCTGGTAGCGTTCCTGATGGTGCCGCATTTAAAAAGAGCAATTTTAAGTCATAAGTATGAAAACATCAAATAACATAAAAGCAGGTCTGAGTAATATATCTTCCATCATCCTGAATGAGTTCAAGACCATTTCGGGTAGCTTTGCCATCGTTCTCGTGCTGATGGGAGGTATATTCATGTACGGTCTGCTATATAATTATATGTATGCTCCCGACGTGGTGCGTAATGTACCTGTCGTAGTGGTGGATAATTCGAAAACGGAGTTGAGCCGCGAATATATCCGCCTGCTGAATGCAACGCCCCAGGTCGATGTGATAGCCACCGGAGAGGATTTCCCTCAGGCGCAGGAACTGATGAAACGTGATGAGGCTGCCGGTATCCTGTATTTGCCCTACGACTTTACCGATCGGGTTTCGCGTGGTGACGAATCGATCTTTATCATGTATGAAACGACCAGTGCTTTCCTTTATTATCTGTCGATACAGGAAGCGTCGGCAGGTTCGATGCTGGCACTCAACGATCGTTTCCGTCCTGAGATGATAGTCTTTCTTCCAAGCAAGGATGCGGCACAACTTTCGGTTACCCAACCGATTAATGTGGCTGGGACTGCTTTGTACAATTATACGGAGGGGTACGGAACGTACCTGATACCTGCCGTGCTGATCGTCATTATGTTCCAGACGTTATTGATGGTGATCGGAATGGTCAGCGGGGAAGAACGTCAATTCCGGCTGTTGCAGGGAAATCGTCCTTCGTTCGGGCAGGCGGCAAGATTGGTGACCGGAAAGACGTTTGTCTATATGATGCTATATGCTATCTTCTCGCTATTCCTGTTGGGATTGATCCCGTTGATCTTCGACCTGCCGGATATAGGGAATGTGTGGAATATCATCATGTTGCTCATCCCATTCCTGATGGCGACCAGTTTCTTTGGCTTGGCGGCTTCCGTTTTCTTTACCGATTCGGATGCTCCTTTGTTGATGATCGCCTTTTTCTCCGTAGGATTGATTTTCCTTTCCGGTGTATCTTATCCTTTGGAACTGATGCCCTGGTACTGGAAATTATCGCATTTCCTGATCCCGGCTGCCCCGGCAACCCTGGCGTATGTCAAATTGAATTCGATGGGAGCTTCTATGGCTGAGATTCATACGGAGTATGTTACTTTGTGGATTCAATGCGCAGTATATTTTGGGTTAGCATGTTTAGCTTATCGCTATAATATAAGGAAAGCATATCATTGAAAGTGCCAATGATACGCTATGTGTCAATCGTCAGCTACTTAAACAGAACTATAACAGTAGCTGACGATAAATTTATACGCAGACAATATGTACAAAGACAATAAAGTATTACATTTGTCGGCATATCTGATAACATGAGAAAAGAAATGAAACAAACACTATTACTACTTATTTTAATTTGTTGCCACTTATTACCGGCAACAGCACAGAAGAACGCCGCTCCTAAATGGATGGAAAAAAGTAAAAAGGCCGTTGTTTTAATCACTACATACGGAAAAGACGGAACTAAACTGACTTCGGGGACAGGTATCTTTGTTTCCGAAACGGGAGATGTTCTCACCGCCTATGAACTGTTCGAAGGGGCGGAGAAGGCTACGGTGACGGACGTGGAAGGAAAAACTTATCCGGTTACACATATTGTCGGTGCAGACGAGTTGTATGATGTCATAAAGGTAAAAGCGGAAACGCCTAAGAAAGTTCAGTTCTTACCTGTAGTAGCAGATCCGCTGGCAGTAGGGGCAGTTGCCTATTTGTTGCCTTATACAACAGAAAAGAAAGTCAGTTTCGAACAGGGAACGATCACGGAAGTGAGCAAGCTGAAAGATCCGTATAGTTACTACAAATTATCCATTCCGTTGGAAGACGCCCACGTAAATTCTCCGATATTGAATGCCGAGGGAGAGGTTTTCGGTTTGGCGCAGGCGGACGCTTCCGGAAAGAAGGATATATCGTATGCTGTTTCAGCATCTTATGTGAACAATTTGGCTATAACTTCTACCGATTTTCTAAATTCCGTATATAATAGTATAGCTATAAAGAAAGCGTGGCCGGCAGATGTGGAACAGGCTCAGGTTGCTTTGTTCCTGAAAAGCAGTACACAGGATGCCAAAACATATTTGGAAACATTGAACGATTTTATCGCGACTTTCCCGAATTCGGCAGACGGTTATCTGAACCGTGCCAGCCATTATGCCGGACGGCGTGCCGAGCTGGCTTCTACTCCGGCCGAACAGGAAAAATTTCTGAAACTGGCGTTGGATGATATTGGAACAGCCTCCAAATACAGTGATAAAAAAGGGGATGTTTATTACAACCAGGCGAAACTGATCTATAGCGTAGCTGTCACGGATACGACTTTGACTGACCCGGCGTGGACGGTACAGTCTGCTATGGAGACTATTCAGAAAGCTATCGGTGAAGAGGATCTTCCTGTTTATCATCAGTTAGCGGGAGATATTCATTTCTTCCTGAAAGAATATGACCAGGCTTATAATGAATACATGATCGTAAACAACAGTGACCTGGCATCGCCTACTTCTTACTATTGGGCGGCTAAGGCTAAAGAAAATACACCCGGATTCAATATCGGCGATGTAATTGCCCTGTTGGACGGTGCTGTAGAAAAGTGTGGGTTACCTCTTACTTCTGAAGCCGGTCAGTATATTCTGGAACGGATAGACTGGAAGCTTCGTTTGTCACAGTATGCCGAAGCAATAGAAGATTACAATTTGTATTATAAGGCAATGAACGGCAGTGTGGGCAGTGATTTCTATTTCTATCGCGAGCAGGCAAAGTTCCGTGCCGGAGATATGGATGGTGCACTGGCCGATATCAAAGAAGCTGTTCGCTTGAGTCCGGATATTCCTGATTACCGTGCAGAAGAAGCGTCTGTATATGTTCGTTTGAAAAATTATACGGAAGCGCTGACATGTATTGATGCGGCTTTGAAGGTGGCTCCGGATTTTGCTGCTTGTTATCGTCTGAAAGGTATCTGTTATGTGCGTATGGAAAAGAAAGCGGAAGCCTGCGAAGCATTGAACAAGGCAAAAGAGTTGGGGGATCCGTTAGCAGAAAGACTGATAAAAGAACATTGTAAATAAGACCGGATATGAAGAGTGTGAAAAGTATTTTCATTATGGTAGTTGTTAGCTTTTGCCTGATCGGCACAAGCGGTTGTAAAGGCAAGTCTGGACAGGGAGGAGCGTCGGACAAAATTGAATCCCAGACAACGCTTCGGGCGACTCTCTTTGATAAATCGCTTCCCGAGATCAAAGAATTTGTTGATGGGAAATGGGAATTGATCAGCGGTCAGAATACCGGTCAGCTTTGTGAGTTCGAAAATACTTTCATCACATTTGACGGCGATAAATACGTCTGGTCAGAAGACGGCAAAGACGAACCCGGTGATTTGAACTGGCGAAAAGCTGATACAGGCGCAGGATACGATGCTTATCTGATGGATGTCTTCTATGCTACCAATCCGGCTTATCCGTTGTCTATAAACGGCGATACCTTGTTTATCCAGGATTGTTCGGAGACGGCGTATAAATATATGTTGGTGCGACGATAGGTATAGATTCCCTAAAAACTCGTTTTAAACGAACCCTCACTTCGTTTAAAGCGAGTTTTTTTTCGTTTAAAACGGACTGTAAGCTCATTTAAAACGAGTTTTCGCTCGTTTAAAACGAGATTTGGGCTCTTTGGTTGGTTGTGTTATGTAAAGTTATTGATAATTAGTAAATTAACTACTGTTTGGTATAAAGGTTGGGCTATCCCATTCCCGTGCCCGATATGGGGACAAGATAGTTCACTTTTGACAATATTTGATTTTTTAATCCCATAAACTGAGCTGTATTCCTCCCTTTCCCTTATCCTCTTTCTTTACAGGTTTTTTAGCATCACCAAAAACAGTCTTTCCACCATATTTATAAGACGTATCCCGTTCGTGCTGTACCCAATCATCAAAATATTTGCTTGGCGTATATCCTTTTTCTATTTCCTGTGATATCTTGGATAGATTCTTCAAAGCATCCGATTTCTCTTTATCCCCGAGACGAGCCTGTCGTATGGCTTTGTCGAATACTTCAACCGTCTCATCATAAACACTTGTCGGGACAGGAAACGGATGTCCGTCTTTTCCCCCGTGTGCGAATGAAAAACGGGCTGGATCAGAGAAGCGGGATGGAGTACCGTGTATCACTTCGCTGACCAATGTGAGCGATTGCAGTGTACGTGGCCCGACACCTTCCAGTAAAAGCAATGATTCCATGTCGGACACATTTGTCTCATGAGCTAACAATAGTGCAGCCCCCAGGCGTTTCAGGTTAACATCTTCCTCTCTTACCTCATGATGATTAGGGAGAATGATAGAAACTTCACGCATCAGCTTGTCGGGCGTCTCTTTTGTCAGTTCGACGATCCCCTCTTTAGTAGGAGCGGCCAGCTTATCCGTCAAGTTGAGTATCAATCCCTGGTTTCTGCCACAAACGGAAGTATGAGGCTCCTCCATAAACGAACGAAGCGAAGACGACAGCCAGTGATAACGCCGGGCCATACGCTCATTCGGGTTCATGCCTTGTTGTATGACAGACCAGTCGCCTTCTTTGGTGACGATAAACGTATGTAGATAAAGTTGAAAACCATCTTGAACGGCTGTATTATCGACTTTGGCCGCCAGTTTGCTGCATCTTACCAGTTCATTTCCGTTCAATCCGGTTTTATCGGCTACTTCCAGGAGTTGATTAGGTGTTTCTCTTGAAAATTTACCCCTTCCTCCGCAAATATAAACGCCCAGTTCTTCCGACCTGTAATTGATCGCTTTTCTCAGGGCATTCATGACGGATGTCGTAATACCTGACGAATGCCAGTCCATACCCAATACACATCCTAACGACTGGAACCAGAAAGGATCACTAAGCCGTCGTAATAAGGCCGGACGACCATATTCGATAATAATTGCTTCGGCAATGGCTCCTCCTAGCAAACTCATACGTTGAGCCAGCCAGGGCGGGACTGTTCCGTAATGTAATGGCAAATCAGCTGTACCTCGTTTCATAGATGCGAAGATAGATAAAAAACAAAATCAATTCAGTTAATGAAGTACTAATATGAACAACAAAAGAAATACCTGTGGTGTTATTATTTAGAAATCAATATAGTAACAGATATGTATTTGGAAGTAAATAAGAACGATCATGTTCAAGGTCCGGTCAATGCACCGATAGAATTAATTGAGTATGCAGACTATCAGTGTCCTTATTGCAGGAAAGCATATTATATAGTAAAGGATATACAGAAGAAATTCGGGAACAAGGTTAAATTCGTTTTCCGTAATTTCCCGCTTACGGAATTGCATCCGCACGCTTTGCATGCCGCTATTGCTGCGGAGATAGCGGCTTCCGACGGTAAGTTTTGGGAGATGCATGATCTTCTTTTTGAAAATCAGAATGCGTTGGATGATTATTACCTGTTGGAATATGCCAGGAAACTGGGAATAAACGCTGCTGAGTTTGAAACGGATTTCGGTAAAGACCGTTTCTACCAAAAAGTAAAAGATGATTATGATTCCGGATTGGAAAATAAAGTGGAAGGAACTCCGACTTTCTTTGTCAATGGTGAAGCCTTTGACGGGAATTGGATGACTTCCGAATTTATCGAATATCTGGAGTCTCTAATTTCAGAATAAAGATGAAGAAAATAAGTTTGATTCTATTGACCTCTTTCTTGTTAGTGGCTTGCGGAGCATACAAATATCTGGATTTGGGTATGCTGACTACTGGTATGACTGTCGCTGAGGTGGAGAACCTGATGGGGGCTCCTGACCGGGTCTTGGCTGTCAACAAGAAAGATGGTTATATACAGGAAGTGCTGGAATACCGGACAGCCCGTAATGAGGTGTATGCGCTGGAATTTTGGGATAACTATCTGACAGGGTATGAATATTTGTATGATGATGTAACTTACATTCCGCCTGTAGCCCCTCCAATGGTATTTCCTGATTATGGACGGCCTATCTATATTTATCCGCCGGATCATCATCCTAGTCATCCGAACCGTCCCAATCGCCCGGGTTCCAACCGTCCTGAATCGAATCGTCCGAGTCGTCCCGAATCAAACAGACCGAGTCGCCCCGAATCGAGTCGTCCTGAGAGTAGCCGTCCGACAACAACCCGCCCTCAGACAAAACCGGCAGAAGTAACCCGCCCGTCCAATTCCGGTTCAAGCAACCGTACGGAAAATAAAAGAACAACAAACAGCCGTACAAATTCCGGTGGAAGAAATGGAGGACGAAGATAATAATTTGAATATTTATTTCTCCAACTTTTGTGAGAGAGTGACTTTTGTGGTAAAATGTTTATTTCAATCTTATTTGTGTGTCAATGAAATATAGCTTGTCATCAATACCATAAAGCACATTATTGGGAACTGCATCAAAAATTTCATATTGTTCATTATGGTATTCTTTATTGGTATTGTTTTCCACAAAAAAACATGTTCAATTGAAGAAATCAAATAAGAAGTATTTTTTTATTAGCCAAAAAGGAGAAGTAAATAAGTTATTTCCATAAACAAAAAACTCCCGCAACCCAAAGATTGCAGGAGTTCATATATAAGTAATTTATCAGATTACTTCTTCATAGCTTCCTCGATAGCAACAGCTACAGCAACAGTAGCACCTACCATCGGGTTGTTACCCATACCCAAGAATCCCATCATTTCTACGTGAGCAGGAACTGATGAAGAACCGGCGAACTGAGCGTCACCGTGCATACGGCCCATTGTGTCGGTCATACCGTAAGAAGCAGGACCTGCAGCCATGTTATCCGGGTGCAGAGTACGGCCTGTACCACCACCTGAAGCAACAGAGAAGTAGTTATGGCCATTTTCCATACATTCTTTCTTGTATGTACCGGCTACCGGGTGCTGGAAACGAGTCGGGTTAGTTGAGTTACCTGTGATAGATACGTCAACACCTTCAGCACGCATTACAGCAACACCTTCACGAACGTCGTCGCAACCGTAGCATTTTACTTTTGCACGAAGACCTTCTGAATACGGAGTTTCTTTAATCACGTTCAAAGCACCTGTTGCATAGTCGAACTGAGTCTGAACATAAGTAAAGCCGTTGATACGGGAAATGATCATAGCAGCATCTTTACCCAGACCGTTCAGGATAACACGCAACGGTTCTTTACGAACTTTGTTTGCCATTTCAGCGATCTTGATAGCACCTTCAGCAGCAGCGAAAGATTCGTGACCTGCCAGGAATGCGAAACATTTTGTTTCTTCGCGAAGCAGACGTGCACCCAGGTTACCGTGGCCGATACCAACCTTACGGTCGTCGGCAACAGAACCTGCGATACAGAATGCCTGCAGACCGATACCGATAGCTTCGGCAGCGTCAGCAGCGCTTGTGCAACCTTTCTTGATAGCGATAGCAGCACCTACAACGTAAGCCCATGCAGCATTTTCGAAACAGATAGGTTGAGTTTCCTTACACATTGTATAAGGATCAATACCTTTAGCGTCGCAGATAGCTTTTGCATCTTCGATACCGTTGATACCATATTCTTTTAAAACCGCGTTGATATGATCGATACGACGGTCGTAACTTTCAAATAAAGCCATATTATTTTTACTTTTTTAAATTCTTATTTACCAGGAATAAAGATATTAGAAAGTTGAAAACAAGTACACCGCCGCAACAGGCCATATAAAATGCCATCCAGGGACGGTCCGGCTTCATGATGAAGTAGGTGATTACCGTCGCGATAACAGTTATGATAATTAGCCCGATCAGGACGCGTGTCAGTGTTTTCTTATTCATTACGAGGATCGATATATTTTACAGCTTCTTTGAAACGACCGTAAGAACCCTTAGCTTTTTCTAATGCTTCGTTAGCATCGATACCTTTCTTTACCATTTCCATGAATTTACCCAGGTGGATGAATTCATATCCGATTACCTGATCGTCAGCGTCTAATGCCATACGGGTACAGTAACCTTCTGCCATTTCCAGGTAACGAGTACCTTTAGCCAAAGTACCGAACATAGTACCAACCTGGCTACGCAGACCTTTACCTAAGTCTTCCAGACCAGCTCCGATAGGCAGACCTCCTTCTGAGAAAGCAGACTGTGTACGTCCGTAAACGATCTGCAGGAATAATTCGCGCATAGCTGTGTTGATAGCGTCGCAAACAAGGTCAGTGTTCAATGCTTCCAGAAGAGTTTTGCCCGGAAGGATTTCTGATGCCATCGCAGCAGAGTGAGTCATACCAGAGCAACCGATTGTTTCAACCAGAGCTTCCTGAATGATTCCTTCCTTTACGTTCAGTGTCAGTTTACATGCACCTTGCTGAGGAGCACACCAACCCACACCATGAGTCAAACCTGAGATGTCAGTGATCTGAGTAGATCTAACCCATTTTCCTTCTTCAGGAATCGGAGCACAAGGATGGTTGGCTCCCTTCTTTACAACACACATGTGTTGAACTTCATGTGAATAAATCATAATCGCTAATTTATTATATTAAAGTGATAATAAAACTTTATGCTAATTTCTATGTAATATCGCCTTTGTTAAAGCCGCACAAAGATAGAGTTTTTAATTTTTCCATGCAACAGGGCAGGTTTGTTATTTCTCTGTGGAATCAACATTTAGAGGTGTTCCGTTGAGGATGATATCCCAGGTGACAGGAGCTATCTTTTTCATCATAAGCGTTACTCCGCAATACTTTTCTTGTGATAAGCGGACTGCTTTCACTATTTTGGCGCTGTCGGCTGGGTTGGCAACAACATGGTAAGTCACATGAAAGCCGGTGTAGACCATCGGAATGCCGTCGGATGTTTCTGCGGTGACGTCAATGGAGAGACTTTCAAAATGTACCCGCATCTTCCGGAAAAGGGGGGCTACATCCATGCCTGTACATCCGGCCAAGGCAACCAACATCAGAGCTTTGGGGCGCGGCCCTTCATCGTTACCCCCGTTTTCTACGGAGGTATCGATGATGATCGGGTGGCCGTTCAACTCGGTTTCAAAAGTAGAATCTTTTTTCCACTTTAATGTGATCTGAGCGGACATATACCTTATTTATTTAGAGTCTCCTGTAGTTTGGCATCTATCTCTTCACCATGAATATTCTTGGCGATGATTGTACCGTCTTTGTCGACCAGAACCGTATGAGGAATGCTGTTTACTCCGTATAGAGCGGCACCTGCATTCTGCCAGCCTTTCAGGTCAGACAGTTGTGTCCAGGTAATGTTCAGGTCTTTTACGCCTTTTGCCCATGCATCGGCTTTACTATCCAATGAAATACCAACGATTTCAAAACCTTTATTCTTGTATTGTTTGTATAGCTCGACTAAATGCGGTGTTTCTTTACGACAAGGAGGACACCAGGATGCCCAGAAGTCGATCAGGACAACTTTACCATTACCTACAAATTCAGACAGTTTGTGAACTTCACCTTTAGGATCAGCCATTTCGAAATCTACGAACTGTTTGCCGACAGCTACATTTTTCAGTATTTCGAGGCGGCTCATCATTTTGTCGATACCCGGGAATGCCTTGAAAGTTGAGTCAGCCTGTGCGATGATTTCACTCTGTTGTTCTTCACTCAGATTGTAACGGTTGTCAAACGTATATTTAGCAGACATTTTTTGATCCATATGGGCCAGGATATAGTTACAAATTGCCCGTGTGATCTTTTCGCTGAATTCGTCATACTTCTTTTCTGCGGCGTTGGCTATATCTTTATCTTCAGAACGGATGGCATCCCCCAGTTTACCCATTTCATCATAAATCGGAGCGATCTCATCTTTCAATGCCTTTTCTGCATCATTGGCCGGTGTTCCGGTCACAACAGAGAATGTATCGAGGTTGGCGATGATTTTTCCGTTTTCAAGGGTGAAGGTTGTTTTAAACAAATTGGGTTTGCCACGTTCTTCGGGAACAACATCCGTCGAGAACTGAAGAGTAGCAAGCAGCGAACCCTCTTGTGTCCCTTGAAATCTGAAAGTGTTGTTTTCCACTAATGCACTGTCCAAAGGTGGGACATCCGGATTTCCGTACTCATAGAGGTATACATACTTTCCATTCAGATCGGCGTTTGATACTGTACCGGTTATTTCGTAACCCGGTTTTTCGCTGCAGGCAGCAAGAAGCAGTGCGGAAGCAGCAAGAGGTAGATACTTTTTCATATATTATATGTGTTAAAACGATATTATCACCTTCGAATATGCGAAGTTATCGCTTTATTAATAATCCTTTATTCCTTTAAGCTTAAAAAGTTTTAATATTACGGAAAAGATGGATTATATTTGTCGTCTGATCAATAATAAACATAATAATGACTCGATTCCTATCAATACGATTTCTATTATTGGGCTTATTCCTGCTGTGTCCTTTTTTTAAAGGAGCGGCATCGATGGCGTTCCATAAAGCGAATAATATTGATTTGTCGAATAATGCGATAATAGATATTTATCAGGATACTCATGGTTATATATGGCTTGGAACGTATGACGGATTGAACTTGTATAATGGGAAGAATACCTATGTTTACCGTTTTGAACCTGATAATAAAAATACACTTTGCAGCAATATTATTCATAAGATTTCGGGAGGTGGCGGAGAATATCTATGGATCTCGACCTCGATGGGGCTGAACCGGTTTTCATTGAGAGAACGCAAAGTGACGGAGTCGTATATGGAATATCCCGAATGCCGCCTGATTGTTGCTGACGCTCTGGAAAATACGCTATTGGTAAGCCGGAAGAATTTTATTTCTTGTTATACCGCCCGGGCTGGTTCTTTTCAGGATATTTATACAGAAGGGATAACACCGGATGCAGTAAAAGCCTTGTTTACCGATGAGCAAGGGGATTTTTATATCCTTTCGTCTGACGGCTTTCTGAAAAAGATCATTCCGGATTATTCTACTTTACCTCTTAAATTACAGATAAAAGAAAGCAAAATACATGATAAAGAGATAAGGCAGGCTTTTTATGAAGAAGGTGTTCTCTATTATGTGGATACTGAGAACAAATTGTATCAATATGGAATGAAGGATAAAAAGGAAAAATATTTGTCTGATCTTTCCGTATGGATGAAGAAATATGGGGATATATCCCGTATTGTTTCTTTTCAGTCGAAACAATACCTGGCGTTCAGGGATGGTTTATTGATGGATTTGGATGATCCGGAAGGAGCTTTCGATCTGAATATCGGTATTTTTAGTATGATTAAAGACAATAAACAGAATATTCTTTGGATCGGAACGGACGGACAAGGTGTCAGGATGTTTTACGATAAGTCTGAGCGTTTTGACGGGTTGTTGCTGGAAGATTTGCCTTTTGTGATGCGTAATCCTGTACGTTCGGTTTATACCGACGAAGATAAAACGTTATGGTTCGGAACAAAAGGCGATGGCTTTGTTCGTATAAAGGAGTATGATTCTTATAAGGGAAAACAGATACCTTCCGATAAGATAACTCGTTATACCACAGCCAACGGACTTTCTAATAACCGTGTATATTGTTTTTATAAGAGCCGGTATCATTCTTTGGTATGGATCGGAACGGATGGTCCGGGGCTTTCCTATTATTCGTATGAAGATGGGAAGGTGCATACACTTCCCAGTAAGATCGATACAAAATTAAGATATGTGCATTCTATTTGTGAGGTAAACGATTCTACTTTATGGGTAGCCACGACAGGGGATGGATTGATCGAGGTTATTCTGGAGAAAAGTAAATCGGGTCTGGTCGTCGAATACATTGATTCCTATCAACTGGAGAAGGATGGAAAAGTCTGTAACGAATTCTATTCGATGTATTACGACGGAAAATCGACTATATATCTGGGTAGTCGCGGCGGATACGGGATGGCACGTTTTGACCTGCTTACCCGGGAATATGACTTTATGTCGATGAATAATTCATCCAACCAGGCAATTGGTGACGTATTAAGCCTGTATTATAGTAGCGACTCGACTTTTTATCTGGGCGCCAGTTCCGGAATGACCCGTATGAAATGTAATTCATCAGGCACTTGTGATGTCAGGCAGTTCGACAGGAGTGACGGTATCAGCAACGATATGATCCACGGTATATTGGAAGACCGGGATGAATGTATCTGGTTAAGTACCAATAAAGGATTGACGAAATATAATCCCCGTAACAGTTTCTTTCATAACTATGGGTATCAGGAGTTGAAAGTTACTGAATTCTCGGATGACGCCTATTGGATATGCGAATATACCGGACGGTTGTTTTTCGGTGGTATCGATGGTCTCGTCTGGATCGACCCCCAAAATGACCAGTTGGAAAACTTTCGGCCGGACCTTCATTTCTTTGAACTGAAGATGGGAGGGGAGACGGTCAGTCTTTACGACTATACGGATGCAGAGTCTGCCCAGCTCGTGATTCCTCCGGATATCTCGACGTTTAATATCTCGTTTGTTGCAACAGATTATATTCATGGAGAAAACTATGAATACTCTTACCTGTTGCAGAATTATAATACCGGCTGGACGGAATTACAGAAGAATAACGAAATATCGTTCACCAAACTTCCTTACGGTAACTATGTACTGAAAGTCCGCTACAAAAACGATGTGTATGACTCGAATGCCCGCGAATACCTTTTACCATTGAAGGTACTTCCTCCCTGGTATCGTTCAACCTGGGCAATCGTATTATATGTGTTTGCATTTCTTCTTTTATTAACGGGGTTATTTTACCGTTTCAACCGGAGAATGGCAGAAAAGCAACAACTCGTTGCACGGAAGATCAGGGAAGAACAAAAAGAAAAACTATATGAGGCAAAGCTGAATTTCTTCGCCAATATCACACATGAACTTTGCACTCCGCTTACTTTGATCAACGGGGTGGGGGATTATATCCATACTTATGCGGAGAATACTTCGGATAATAAACTGATAAGATATATCCGTATATTGCGGGATAACGTAGTAAGCCTTAACGAACTGATCCAGGAAATCCTCGACTTCCGCAAGATTGAGGAAGCGGGAATGAACTATTTCAGTATTAAAAAGACTTCCGTTTCCGATATTATCCGCAGGCAATACGACTCCTTTACCCCTATTGCTGAGCAGAATGGAATAAACTTTACGATATCTCTGCCGGACTCTCTTAATTGGAATACCGATCCTACCGGTCTGAAGAAGATTTTGGTTAATCTGATATCCAACGCTTTCAAATATACGGACGAGGCCGGTAGCATCCGTATCTCGGCAACGATAGAGGATGATTCGTTAGTCATCAGCGTATATAATACTGGTAAAGGAATATCGGAAGCAGACCTGAATACAATCTTTGACCGATATCGTATACTGGGTGATCTGGATGGAAACAATTATACCCAAATGACTTCCAGAAACGGTTTGGGATTGTTTATCTGTCATAGTATGGTGCAGTCTTTGCGTGGTACGATAGAAGTGAAAAGTGAAGAAGGTAAATTTGCTGAATTTATCGTCCGGTTACCACATCTGGAAGTAGATGAAGACGGTACGGTGGAAGATAACGAAGAACCTGATACCTGTATTTTAGCGACTTCTCCGGATCAGGGTGAGATAGGGATACCGGTATCTGCGGATGACAAACCTTGCATCCTTGTGGTAGACGACAATAAAGATATTGTCTGGCTTATCAAAGAATCCTTATCCCCGGCTTATACGATAGAAGAAGCGTTCAGTGTAGAAGAGGCACTCGCTTTGATGGAGAAACAAACACCGGCTCTTATTATTACAGATATAATGATGCCGGATATAGACGGCCTGGAGCTGATCAGTCGCGTGAAGTCGGATAAGTTTACCCGGCATATCCCGTTGATCGTCGTTTCCGCCCGTATCTCCGAAAGCGATCAGGCTGAAGGATTGGACCTGGGGGCTGACGCTTACCTGACTAAACCGTTCTCGTCGGTTGTGCTCCGTTCGGTGGTGAATCGTCTGATGACAAGCAAGAAGGAACTGAAAGATTACTACTATTCACCGGAAAGTGCTTACGAGCAATCCGGGGGACAGTTGATCCATCAGGAAGACAAAGAATTTATGGATGAAGTTATTGCTATCATCACAGAGAATCTGGATAAGGAAACTTTGCGTCCCGAGCTGATTGCAGAGAAAATGGGTATGAATACCCGTTCGCTTTACCGTCGGTTCAAGAAAATATCTCCGCTTACTCCGACCGACTTTATTAAGGATTACCGGCTGACGTATGCTGCCCAATTGCTGGTAACGACCAATCTGAATGTACAGGAGATCATCTATAAAGTAGGTATCTCAAATAAATCCTATTTCTACCGCGAGTTCGCCTCCAAGTATAACCAAACACCAGGTGAATATCGGAAGAATTAACCCCTCGATCTTTTCGACGGTGTCGAGACGATCCTTTCGATGGCGTCGAAGCGACCGTCTCGACGACATCGAACCGAAGCATTCGACATTTCCTGTAAGAAACCATCAGTGTCCCGGATTACCAAAAGAGTGTCATAATCTACATCCGGCAGATTATGACACTCTTTTGGTATTTGAGGAATAACCGAGGGAAATGAAAACTAACTAATATTGCATTCGTGATTTATCACCGCCCTTGTTTGATAGGCATTTTCAGACAAAGGCGTTTTTGGGGAGTTGTTTTCTTTGGATAGTGAATGCATTATTGAGTTAACAGTAAAGTTGTGTTGTTATGAATAAATATGTAATTGTAGTAGTTAGCTTACTCTTATTCTCTGCATGTAGGGAAAATATCTCTGTAAATGTCCCGGAATTATCGGACGGAGATCCTACCACTTGTTATACGGGAGCGCAGGGCTTAAATAAAATCGTTTTTGATACTCAATGCAGCATTCCTATCCAAAGTTACAAACTCTACTCATCGGGAGAAACGCCGGAACACGATCCGGCAACCTGGACATTAAAAGGTTCGTACGACGGAACGAAATGGGTCGTGATTGACGAACGCAAAGACCAGCGTTTCTGCTCCCGCTATCAGGAGATACTTTGCACGATAGCTAATCCTTCAAATTATAAACAGTATATGTTGGAAGCGTCCACTGAGGGAAATGATATATTGATAATAGGCGATGTCTCTTTCTCAGAAAAGAACCTCCTGACGGACTGGAAAGATTTCAGATATCCCGAAGTAGACTTCGAGGTACTCGATCCTCAGACAAAGGGGGCGTCCATCTATGCCGACCTGGTGCAGGATCCGGACGCTTACATAAAATACCATGCCGAAAAGGTAGCGGAAATCCTTTTCTATACCGCCCAGGATACGATGAATGACGTGCAGACCATTCAATATACACTGAAAGACTACGACGGTGTATCTGCCAAATCCGGCAATCCCCCTGTTATTTCCATCGAATACAGTACACAACACATAGAGAAGTCAGCCAACGAGTCGTTGTATAAACTCGACTTTGAGACACGTGGCGTCTTATACCATGAGTTGGTTCATGCCTATCAGTTCGAACCGAGAGGTATCGGGAGTTATTCCACCAATAAGGAATTTTGGGCCTGTATCGAAGGAATGGCTGATGCAGTGCGGGCAGAAGCCGGTTTTTTTGATATGAATACACGCAAGCCCGGAGGTAACTGGATGGATGGTTACCGCACAACGGGTTTCTTTATCCAATGGCTGAAAACCAAAGATCCGGATGCTATACGTAAATTCCATCTGACTGTCCGCGACCTGGAAGTCTGGAGTTTCGATAAAGCGATAAAAAGTGTCTTCGGTGAAGATAGCAGCATCGAGGGCATGTGGAATGAGTACCAGGCGTTCCTGACGAAATAACAAATACATTATATATTATGAAGTCTTCAACATGTTTAGCCTTAATTCTGTCTGCTTTACTGGCAGGAGGAAATTTATTTGCTCAGCAGGATAAAGTCTCATTAGTGAACCCGATCATCGGAACGAACGGGATGGGACATACTTTTCCGGGAGCATGCGTACCGTTCGGACTGGTACAGTTGAGCCCGGATACCGATACGATCCCGCATAATGTGGACGGCAAATATCAACCCCGCGCTTACGAATATTGTGCCGGTTACCAGCATAAAGACAGCAGCATCGTCGGTTTCAGCCATACCCATTTCAGCGGAACCGGACACTCCGACCTGGGTGATATCCTGATTATGCCGACTACCGGCTGCCTGAAACTGAATCCCGGAACAGCAACCGATCCCGACGGCGGCTATCGTTCCCGATTCTCACACGACACAGAGATCTCCCGTCCCGGTTATTATGAAGTGATGCTGGCCGATTACGGTGTGAAAGCACAACTGACTACAACCAAACGGGCAGGAATACATAAATATACTTTCCCGAAAGAAACGGAGAATCAGCGTATTATCCTGGATATGATACATGGTATTTACAACTACGACGGAAAGGTTCTATGGACAAGTATCCGTGTGGAAAATGATACGTTAGTGACAGGATATCGTATAACCAACGGCTGGGCACGAGCCAATTACACCTATTTCGCCATGTCTTTCTCCAAACCGGTTATCCATTACGGCTGCGATGAAAAAGCAAAAGTCGATTACCGCGGCGGTTACGGCAAGTTCAATATGAAAGAGAACTTCCCGGATATAGGCGGACGGAAGATCGTTGCTTATTTCGATTTCGATCCTGCTTCTTCGAATGAACTGGAAGTAAAAGTAGCCCTTTCCGGTGTAAGCACCGATGGCGCTTTGAAAAACCTGCATGCCGAGGCTACCGGATATAGTTTTGACCAACTGGCTTCACGTGCTGCGGATACCTGGAATAAGGAACTTTCTATTATAGATGCGAAAGGTACTGACGATCAGATGGCAATGCTTTATACCTCTTTGTACCATACGATGATCAATCCTTGTGTCTATACCGATGTAGATGGTCAGTATCGTGGCCTGGATGGTAATATTCATAAAGCAGACGATTTTACTAATTACACGGTCTTCTCTGTTTGGGATACGTACCGGGCTTTGCATCCGCTGTTCAATATCATCAATCGCCAGGTGAATACCGATATTGCCCGTTCCATGCTGAAACATTGCGAACAAAGTGTACATAAGGCGTTGCCTGTATGGAGCCATATGGCAAACGAGAACTGGTGTATGATCGGTTATCATTCTGTATCCGTATTGGCTGATGCCGTGGCAAAAGGCTTGCCGCTGGATAAGGAGGAAGTGTTGAAAGCAATGGTCAGCAGCTCTACCATTCCTTATTATGACGGAACGAAAGAATTGATGGAGAAAGGATATGTCTCCCTCGACCGTAGTGGCAGTGCCGCTTCGTTGACACTGGAATATTCCTACGACGACTGGACGATTTACAACACAGCCCTTTTGGCAGGAAATCGTGAAGTGGCCGACCGTTATAAGAAGCGGGCTATGAACTATACGAATGTATTCGACACCAGTATCGGTTATGCCCGTCCCCGTTATTCCGACGGACGCTGGAAAGAGAACTTCAACCTCCTGAGCACACACGGCGAAGGTTTTGTCGAAGGCAATGGCCTGAACTATTCGTTCTATGTTCCTCAGGATGTAAACAATATGATCCGATTGATGGGTGGCGACAAGTCATTCATCACTAAACTGGACTCTCTCTTCACTATGCACCTGCCCGACGAATTTTTCGCCGAAACGGAAGATGTTACCAAAGAAGGTCTTCTGGGTGGTTACGTACATGGCAACGAACCGAGCCATCATATCCCATTCCTGTATATGTGGACTACACAACCCTGGAAAACCCAGTACTGGCAACGTGAGATCATGAACAAGATGTACCGCAACAATATCGACGGCCTGTGCGGTAACGATGATTGCGGCCAGATGTCTGCCTGGTATATCCTGTCGGCGATGGGCTTCTATCCTGTTTGCCCGGGAACCGATCAATATGTATTGGGTGCCCCTTATCTGCCTTACATGAAAGTCTCTCTTGAAAATGGAAAGACATTCGAAGTCAGAGCCGACAAGGTAAGCGACAAGAACCGTTACGTCAAATCCGTAAAACTGAACGGGAAACCATATACCAAAGCGTATATTACTCAACAAGATATAATGAACGGGGGAGAGCTGACCTTCGAAATGACATCTGCTCCAAACAAGAAGCGTGTCTTTGCCGAAGCTGACAAACCTTATTCATTGTCAACTACTTATCAGTAATTGTTAGAATTAAAACAACGGCAGAAGGAATAGGGATGCGTGTTCTTTTTATCATGTATCCCTTTCTTGCAGTTTCTCCTTTTCCTTTTTCGGAAGACTCCCGACTACGATCTCATACGATTTCTTCACCAGCTCTTTAATCTTCTGATCCGGCACATCCTGATTGAAATAGACACTGATCCAATACTTCTTGTTCATGTGCCACCCCGGCGTAATGCCTGCATACCTTCCTTGCAGTTCCCCCGATTCATCCGGATTGCATTTGATACAACAGAAATCAAAGACCTCGATATTCACAAAGCAAAACCATTTGTCCGCAATATAGAAACACAAGACATCCCGACTGTATTTATCCGCCACATTGGGAAACGGCATCTTTTCATGTACTCCTTTTAATGAAAGGCAATATTCTCTGAACTCTTCGATATTCATATCAACATGTCAAGGTAATTTTCATATTCATTTTACATTCATCCAGTTTTCGATATTGCGCTCTTCGGCACTGAAATTGGCACCGACTTTGATTAGTTGGCGGCCATCGGACTGGTAAGGGATGAGATAGCCCTTATCGTCGATCTGGCGGAGGGCTTCTTCTACGGTACCGTCGAGTTTGAACTCGAAGACGTAGATGTAGTCGCGGGTTTTCACCACGGCGTCGGCACGACCGCGGGCACTGCGCACTTCGGCCTCCGTGAACTGTCCCATAAGCTTGAAGACGAGATAGAAGACGGCCTGATAGTGGCGTTCGGTCTTGTCATTCAGTTCGTAGGGAATATCGGCAAAGAAGGCACGCAGGCGTTCCATAAAGGCATCTACGTCGCCCGACTCCAGTTCACGAACAAATTTTCCAATGTAGAAAGAACTCTCGGTAGAGGGGATAGCAGTATAGAATGGCACGATAAAATTCAAGAATCCGTATTTTACTTCTTCGTTAGGAAAGCCTAACGTATATAGTCGGAAACGTGGATCAAACCCTTTAATCGTCAGGTAACCGCTTTGATAGATCACCGGGATGGGACGTTGCACGTCGGCTCTATAATCGGCAAAACCATCGACTGCCATTTGTACGCCGTCGATGTCGCGCAGGTCGTAGTTAGTCTTTTTCAGCAGTTCGACGAGGAAGGTCGGGGTTCCGGTCTTAAACCAGTAGTTGTCGAATTGACTTCTGTCCAACACATTCAAGACGCTGAAGGGGTTGAAGATGCCTTCCTGCCCAAACATGAAATGGTAGCCGTCGTAGAGGCGTGTCATGGTTTCGCGCGTCTCTTCGGGAGTGAGGTCGTTGTCTTCGCCCAACTCTTTCAGTTCGGGTTCGAAATTGTCGGCTATCTCTTGCCAGGTGAGGCCGCAAATCTCGTTATAACGCTTGTCCATACTGATATCGTTCAGCTGGTTGAGGTCGCTGAAGACGCTGACCTGGCTGAATTTGGTGACGCCTGTCAACAGATAGAATCTCAGATATTGGTCGGCACTTTTCAGTACGCCGTAGAACGCTTTCAAGGTATCCTTGTAGGCTGAATGGAGTGCTTCTTTATGCAGCGATTGTAATAGCGGCTTGTCGTATTCGTCAACCAGGACAACGGCGGGGTGGCCTGTTTGCTCGGCAGCACGGCGTATCACCCCTTTAAAACGAAGGGAAAGGGTTGTTTCATCCTCCCCTTTTCCGTAGATTTCTTCCCATTGTGTCAGTTGGTTGCTGAGCAGGGCGTCCAACTGTTCGGGGGCGTCGAACTTTTCGGCATTCAGATCTATGTGCAATACCGGATAGGTGATCCAGTCTTTTTCCAGCTGCTCGATGGCAAGTCCCTCAAACAACTCCTTTTGTCCTTTGAAGTAGGCTTCGATAGTCGATATCAGCAAGCTTTTGCCGAATCGCCGCGGACGGCTCAGGAAATAAGAACTTCCGCTGTTGGCCAGTTCATAAACAAGGGCTGTTTTGTCGACATACAGGAAGTGATTGTCGCGGATCTTTTTGAAACTCTGCACCCCGATCGGGAATTTGCGTAAGATTGATCTAGCCATAGTCGTACTGCTTTATAAAGTAGCAAATATAGTTATTTAATTTGAATTCTGCCGCAGGTTGCTGCCGGCGCATTTGTCTATGCGGGCGATATTTCCTCTGCCTGCGGTGGCAACGAATACACCCTGTGTGTCCGATATCCCATCTTGATCACTATTCCATCCTTCGTAAACTGTTTCATATCCTCCGTAGCCCGGTAACGGCTGCAACTGTTCAGCGAGGCATAATCCGTCAGATTGATATACGGATTGTTTTGCAGGTATCTGAGCATTTTCTTTTTCCGGTCTTCCTGTTCGTTGGAAGTTACATTTTCCCTTTTGACTTTTATCGGTCGCTCCTTGTTGACCAATGCTTTCAATCGTTTGGAGCAACGGAAGTTTACCCCGTCAGCCCTCGCAAAGAAGACAGTCCGGCCTTTCTCATCTGTTTTCTGTAACGTTTTGAGGGCAGGGGAGAAGTGCCCGAACCCCTCCAGTTCCACACAATATCCATGCGATAAATTCCTACCTATATAAGTGGTCAATGCTTCGATCACTCCTTTTATATCCGCTGAGGTAAGCGAACTTGAATCTGAAAGATATTCACAAATCTCTTCCATTCTCATGGTCCCTTTGGATATAAGCCGGGCGCAAGACTGTTGCTCTGTCCCATTCCCTTTAGGAGTCTTATATACTCCGAATTTTATTCTCCCCATACTAGTGTCAATTAATCGTTATCTATATCTATAATTACTCGGACTTATCTTTGATTATGTCCGATCTTATCGTGTTTTTCTGCCGATGTAAGTTGTTGCCGACGCCCTCGGCAATATTGTTGAGGACGTCGGCAAAGCTGTCGAGGGCGTCGTTTATTTTGCCGAGGGCGTCGGCAACAACTTCCCCGCCTTCCAAAGATACTAAATATTGGGGCAGAAAGCAAGAAAGACAAGCTTTATTTTGTTTTTGTCCGAGGTAATTGCCATATCTTCCCAGGATGATGTATTTTTGTATCACCATAAAAAAGATTACCATGATGACATTATCTAATTTTGAGTATTATGTACTTCCCCGGATATGGGAACGCGGAGTTTCTTATTATAGGCAGGGGGCCGTGGAAAGTTTGGAAGAGGAGTTTCCTGACGAATGGAATGCGACTGTCCGGGGAACAGAGGAATATACAGTAGAGATAACTCTGGAAGATGACAAGATTATGGATTATTTCTGTGATTGCCCTTATGATGGAGATATTGAAGGATTTCTAATCGGTTTTTCGATATCTAAATGGAAGCATGGAGGTTCTGAAATTGATTTCAGGCCAATTCAGGAGAATCGGTTGATTAGTAAGTAAAATGTTTTTCTTGTATTTATAATAGTTTCAGCCCTTTGGCTATCCGGCATGCCTCGATGGAATTGCTTACGTGCAGTTTTTCCAGGATATTCTGCCGATGCCTGTTTACCGTATTTATGCTGATCGAGAGGGTGGAAGCAATCTCTTTGCTCATCATGCCCTGTTCTATTAGCTGTAGAATCTCTCTTTCTCTTACGGATAAAATATCGTTATAAGTCTGTTTCTGCAGTTCCAGGATTTGTCCGTTGGCGGAGTTGATGATGGCACTGTCTAAAGATGGATCGGCTGTCAGGTTGTAAAGACATAAAGACAACCGGATGCTGCCGTTGGATTGGCTGGCGATGTAGAACATTCTGTGTAATACATGGATATATTTGTCGGTATTATCACGCATCCGGATATGACTGACAATATGATAGTCGGCACGTTCCTTTTCCGGAATACTTTTCAGAAAGTCCAGGAACCGGAGTTCCTGGAGGTGTTTTTCCAGCAGGTCGTCGGGATGGATACGGCTGAAGATCTCTTCTTCCCAGATCGAGTGGATCGTTTTGTTGGAGCCTCGTTCGGTCAATCCCAGTTTCTCCGCCATTCCTCCGTAGTAGATATGGCTCGTGTTCGTTTTCATGTCACTTAGTACTGCGATCGAATTTTCAATCTGTGCATACGTGGATGCGATCAGTTTACATTCATTGAGCCGGTTCGATAACTGTTGCTCTTCTGTGAATGTCTGTTTCAGTAATTCGTCGTTCAGTTTGTTTACGATATCCATATCTGACGGGTAGAATGGTTATTAATCAGTATTGCATGTTTATCGGCAAGCGTCTACCTTTGCAAAGGTAAATAAAATGTATGAAAACAATGAAGAAAATGATCTTAGGCGTATTCGCCTTACTGGCAATGGAAACAATATCGGCACAGACACTCGAAAAGATGCAGTGGTTCAACGAACCTGTACAATGGGAGATCAAGGACAAGACATTGTCCATGTTCGTCACCCCGCAAAGCGATTACTGGCGTATCTCCCATTATGGATTTACCGTCGATGATGCGCCTTTCTATTATGCGACTTATGGCGGCGAGTTTGAAGCCAAAGTGAAGATCACGGGCGATTATAAGGAGCGTTTCGACCAGGCGGGACTGATGCTGCGTATAGACCATGAGAATTATATCAAGGCCGGTATCGAATTTGTAGACGGTAAATTCAATCTGAGTACGGTCGTTACCCATAAGACCAGCGACTGGAGTGTGATAACGTTGGATAAACCTGTCCCTTATATCTGGATCAAGGCTGTTAGGCGGCTGGATGCCGTCGAAATATTCTACTCCTTCGACGACAAGACCTACACCATGATGCGAAATGCCTGGCTACAGGATAATACGCCGGTAAAGGTCGGCTTTATGGGAGCTTGTCCCGACGGAAACGGTTTTAATGTAAAGTTCGAACATTTTCAGGTAAAGCATCTGCCCGATTTGCGCAGATTGGAGTGGCTGAAGAAAAATGCGGAATAAACCTCTGTGTTCCTCTTTCACGATTAAAGAAAAAATTCTATATTTGCACCGCTTTTAGGAGTAAATCAGATAATTTCTATATAAATCAGATTAAGAAATGACAAAGAGCGCATTACAAATTGCAAGAGCAGCTTACCAGCCTAAGGTACCCGCTGCATTGAAAGGTGCTGTAAAAGCCGTTGACGGCGAGTATACAGAATCAGTAGCCGATCAGGAAGATATCAAAAAACTGTTCCCTAACACGTACGGGATGCCGATCGTTACTTTCGAAAAGAGCAGCGAAAAGAAAGATATGCCTGCTATCAATGTAGGTGTGATCCTGTCAGGCGGTCAGGCTCCTGGTGGTCATAACGTGATTGCCGGTATCTTCGACGGTGTAAAAGCTACAAACAAAGACTCTCGTCTGTATGGCTTTATCCTGGGTCCTGGTGGTCTGATCGATCACAAATATATGGAACTGACTGCTGATATTATCGATGAATATCGTAATACAGGTGGTTTCGATATGATCGGTTCAGGTCGTACTAAACTGGAAACAAAAGAACAGTTCGACAAAGGTCTTGAAATCCTGAAAGAACTGGGTATCTCTGCTCTGGTTATTATCGGTGGTGACGACTCAAATACAAATGCTTGCGTATTGGCTGAATATTACAAAGCTATCAACGCTGGTGTACAGGTTATCGGTTGCCCGAAGACGATCGACGGTGACTTGAAGAATGAACAAATTGAAACTTCTTTCGGTTTCGATACTGCTTGTAAAGTATATTCAGAAGTGATCGGTAACATCCAACGTGATTGTAACTCAGCTCAGAAATACTGGCACTTCATCAAATTGATGGGACGTTCAGCTTCTCACATCGCACTGGAATGTGCTTTGCAGACTCAGCCGAATGTGGCTATCGTTTCAGAAGAAGTGGAAGCTAAGAACATGTCTTTGGACGATATCGTAACTTATGTTGCTGAAATCGTAGCAAAACGTGCAGAAGCTGGTAACAACTTCGGTACGGTATTGATTCCTGAAGGTCTGATCGAATTCGTTCCGGCTATGAAACGTTTGATCGCTGAATTGAACGACTTCCTGGCTAAACACGATGCAGAATTCAAGATGATCAAGAAGAGCGAACAGCGTGCTTATATCATTAGCAAGCTGACAAAAGAAAATTCTGACCTGTATGCTTCTCTGCCGGAAGGTGTTGCACGTCAGCTGTCTTTGGATCGCGACCCGCACGGAAACGTTCAGGTTTCTCTGATCGAAACAGAAAAGTTGTTGTCTGAAATGGTAGGCAAGAAATTGGACGAATGGAAGAAAGCCGGTAAATATAACGGTAAGTTCTCTGCTTTGCACCACTTCTTCGGTTACGAAGGTCGTTGCGCTGCTCCGTCTAACTACGATGCTGACTACTGCTATTCTTTAGGTTACACTGCTTCTTGCCTGATCGCTTCTGGTAAGACTGGTTATATGTCATCTGTACGTAATACGACTGCTCCTGCTGACAAGTGGATTGCCGGTGGTATTCCTGTAACAATGATGATGAACATGGAAAAACGTCATGGCGAAATGAAACCGGTTATCCAGAAAGCTTTGGTGAAACTGGACGGTGCTCCTTTCAAGAAGTTCGCTGCTAACCGCGACGAATGGGCATTGACTACAAGCTATGTTTATCCGGGTCCGATCCAGTATTTCGGTCCGACAGAAGTTTGCGACGAACCGACTAAGACGTTGCAGTTGGAACAGGCTAAGTAATAGCGTTCTGCGCATGATATAAAAGAAGAGACTGTCAAAAGTTTGTATTACCACAGACTTTGACAGTCTCTTTTATTTTTCTTGATTACGACAATGGCGTTCAGTGCGTCTATGCATTAGATGGTTAGTTGTTGACTATCAGATTGAGTTTCTCCATATTTTTCCTTTTTGTTACTCCGGTAATCAGGAACCAGTCGATGAGCCACCAAATCCCCAATCCGCCTCCGGTGAGAAGTTTACCGATCCCTTTCCCTATATTACCGACCAGGAAACGGTCCACACCAAACATTCCGAGGAAGATAGAAGCTAGAAGTATTTTACCCGGACTTTTAAAAGGAGTTGTCATTAAAAGGCATTCTTTTTCCGGGGTGAGATTTAGCAGACGATTGATAGGAATCTCATATTCCGGAAATTTATGTTCATTGGCCAGAAGGAACTGGTCTACTTTTTCAGCTTCCATATGATCGTGTTAGTAGATTATAAATGTTTTGCAAAGATAGTTATTTCTCCTGTCTTCTACAGACCTTTATGGATATTCCATATCCAATTCAGGAGCATAAGTAAGATTATCAGCATGAGAATGTATTTGTTAGCAAGAAGCTGTTCTGATCTTTTTAGCCAGTCACGGAACTGGCGGCTTTTTCGTATAAAATCGCAGGTAAGTCCGGTAGTGTAGAAAATAACCAGTAATGCCAATAGTAATCCGTAAGGATTGATCAGGACAGAAGTATAAATGTCTCCTTTCAACAGACTGAGTAAGGCACGTCGCGTGCCACATGCCGGACAGGGATATCCGGTAATGGTATGGAAGATACATGGGATTGATAATAAAGCATATCCCACCATAATAACTATGGCAGGATATGCATATTTATTTCTTATTCCCACAAGAAACAGGATTAAAGCATTAATACGTTTTGTAGCTGTTCCAGATTTTTCTTTTTAGTAGCATCCATGATGAGGAACCAGTCGATGATCGACCAGATTCCGCAGCCCCCCAGGGTCACTAATTTACCGACTCCCAAACCTATGTCACCTATCAGGAAACGGTCTATACCCAGTGATCCCAGGAAGACGGAAATGATAAGTATCGTTGTCGGATCTTTAAAATCGCAGGTTTGTAAATAAATCAGCTTGGATTCATCTAAGGCTAACAAACGATCTCTGATAAAAGGCATCTGACTGGCAGGCAATTTGCTACTGTTCGTCATGAGGAACATATCGACTTTTTGTGCGTCCATAATTTTGTAGATTGATTTACTAGTGACAAATATAATATTTTATATTATACTGAGGCATGCAGCGGATGTTATTCTTCGATATACGGCATCAGGAGATCACACTGTTCCAGGTAATCATGTAATGTCTCTGCTTCTTGCGGTCTTTTGTCGAGTAATTTACAACTTAATTCCCTGGCGGCGGACAGTTTCATTAATCCCGGCAAGCCGCTTTTTATCAGTTCTTTTTTCGGGAGATAGTCGTCTGGGAGGCTATCTTGGAGCAATTGGAAATAACTGATGGATAACGCAATCTCTTGCATTTGTTTTGCATATCCATTGCGACGTTTTTTTAAGGCGGCAATCGCTTCGATGTACATCTGTTGATGCATTTCGACGGCAGCCGGATAATCACCCGATAATATCAGTGTCTGCAACACAAACATACGGCATAAAGTTCGTTCTTGTTCCGGTACCGGTAGTTCGATCAGATATTCAAGTCCCGCTTTTGTCTCGGCAATAGTGAGAAGGCTTTCCGGTGGCAGAGGACGCGGTGTCTGTCTTTTTATCCAATGGTGGCAGGCGAGACTTATCATACAGCGATGGAGCAGACATGAGGGATCCTTTTCATCTCCCATGTAGGAAGCATACCGATCGGCTTCTGCAAACTCATTCTTGCTCATGCACTCGTACACCAGGTTCCTGTAAAACTCCGGACATAGCGTTTCGTCATCTTCATCTTCGTACTCGTCTTCATCATTCAGCCCTTTCCATAATTTATACGGTGCACTCCATTCCTCCAGGAAAGGCATCTCTTCCTCGTCGATAAAATCTTCGAAATCCATATCTCTGACATATTCTTCTGCGGCCTTAAAGGCTTCGGGGAAGGCAACGAGGCTGAGCATATTCTCAAGCTTTTCAGCTTCCGGCTGTTCGTCGTATCCTGTCATAATACAAATGATGGGAAAAAGTCCATACCAGAGTCCCAGTGTATCAACGGCAGTCTGGTCACCTTGGGCAAATCGTTCCGAAGCCAATGGTACAATGGTTTCTATCAGTTCAAAAGGTGAGAGCTCTCGGACTTCCTGTGGGTCCTCTGCCGGTAGGATACCGAGCGACAGTAGTTTTTTCCATAGTTTCGAACCGGCAGTGATGCAGCAGCGGTTTGTCTTGTGGTCAAAGTATGTTCCTTTGGCGAAAAAGCCACTTCGTTTCTTGAATTTCATTGCTTGGCTACGTTCTGGGTCCGGTAGTAGTTCCGGTGGTAGAAGGTAGAGGTATCCAAGTTGTACTAATTCATCACGTACCCGTAGCAGGGTGTATCCGCAATCGAATAGATCTTGAATTTGGTAAAGACTGAAGCATATGCTCTTGGCTAAAGGCGGAACGGGTGATGCAGTAGCGACTGTTTTCACTGAATATTCTACCAGACTTTCTATTTCGTGCATTGACATAATGACTGTAATTAAATGAGTTTAAAAGGTTGTCTGCACAAATTTACCCATTTTAAGGGAAAGTACACCATTTCTATCTATCTTTGGTGTTGAAAATATTAATTTAAATAATAAATAGACTATGTTCTCAGGAATTGTAGAAGAAGCAGCTCAGGTGGTTGCGTTGAACACAGATCAGGGAAACCTGCATATCACAATGAAATGTTCATTTGTAAATGAGCTGAAAATTGATCAGAGTGTGGCACATAACGGCGTATGCCTTACAGTTGTAAGTCTGACTGACGATACATATACGGTGACAGCCATTCAGGAAACTCTGGACCGATCCAATCTGGGATTGCTGAAGGTGGGTGATCTGGTCAATCTGGAACGAAGCATGCTGATGAATGGTCGACTGGACGGTCATATCGTACAGGGACATGTAGATCAGACTGCTGTATGTAAAGATGTACGCGAGGCTGACGGTAGCTGGTATTATACATTTGAATATACATTTGACAAAGCAATGGCGCAACAAGGGTATATGACGGTGGAAAAAGGTTCTGTTTGCGTGAACGGTGTCAGCCTGACTGTCTGCAACTCACAGCAAAATAGTTTTGAAGTGGCTATTATTCCTTATACACATGATAATACGAACTTCTGCCAGATCGAAAAAGGTACGGTAGTCAATTTGGAATTTGATATTGTAGGCAAGTACATCAGCAAAATGATGCAGTTCAAATGAAAGATTTCCTCTCATAAGCCAGACAACGGCAGAGCGACCGGGCATTCGACCCGGTTTCGTTTTGTCGATTCATTTCACGACACATCTTTTTTTCCAGATATCCATCTTGTAATATATATAGGTAATAAGCAACCCGATGGCAATACTGATCCCGATTGCCCACCAGATCCCTTGCCGCCCGTACCAGGCACTTAGTTGGTAAGCCAGCGGAATGCGGATCAGCCACAGACAGAGCAAGCTGGTAACCATCGTGAAAATGGTATCGCCTGCACCACGGAGTGCTCCGTTGTATATGTTCAAAGCACCGTGTACAATAAAGAATCCTCCGATGATCAGTAAATATTCTTTTCCGATAGCGATAACAGCCGGATCGTTGGTGAATGCGCACATCATCTCCTCTCCGAAAAAGTAAACGGCGGCAAAAGTGATCACGCTGAATATAACATTGACCAGCATGGTGAAACGAAGTCCCTGGCGAACACGGTCGAAACGACCGGCTCCGATATTTTGTCCGCAAAAGGCAGCCAGTGCTCCGGACAGGGTGAGAACGGCTTGTGTTATGATGGTATCTATTTTGCCTGCAGCACCATAGGCCGTCAGCGTATCAGTACCGAAACTGTTTACTATTCCGAGGAGTGCGATCAGCCCTAATGCGATTGCACACTGCTGGACGCTGGTCGGCAATCCTATTTTCAAACCTTCCTTGAAGAGTTTCATATCAAACAGTAAATCCTGTTTTTTGATGGAGAGCAGGGGATGCGTGTTGTTTACATATCCCAGAGCGACACACATGCCAATGCCCTGCGCGATGACAGTTGCACGTGCTGCTCCTTCGATTCCCCAGTCGAAGCCTGCGATAAAAAGTAAATCCAGGACGATATTCAGTACTGTCGTGATGAAAATGAAGATCATCGGACGGATCGATTCACCTACACCCCTTAATATGGAGATAATACTGTTGAATGTCACAAACAGGAAAGTTCCTCCTATATAAATCCTGAAATAAGCAACGGCACCCGGTATGACTTCTTCCGGTGTATTGGTCAGACGGAAGATCGGTTCTGCAAATATGATTCCGGCGATGGAAAGGGCGATGCCTGCCACCAGCATAAATATAAAAAAGGAAGAGAATGCCCGCTGCACTTTATCATATTGTTTGGCTCCGAAGAACTGCGAAACGACAACGGATGTACCGCTTCCGACACCGATAACCAATGATATAATAAAATAGTAAATGAAAAAAGAGGCGGAAACGGCAGCTAGTGCTTCTTTTCCCAAGAACTGCCCGACGATAATACTGTCCGTAATATTATAGAGCTGTTGCAGTAAGTTCCCGATAAGCAGCGGCAAAGCGAAACGAATGATCACTTTCCATACGGAACCGTGTGTCAGGTCTGAGGTGTTCATAGATCTTTGAGCAGGATATTATCGTTTGCTTTGATCATATCTTCCCGGGTTTTCAGTAATGCATGCCATTCTTTGGTAAAAAGTTTGGAAGTATCTATCTTGAAATTTTCGGAACCATATTCATCCATCTTTGCAAACAGGTAACCGACTGTTATCTTATTGATGTCGATGGCCGGTTGATAGTAGGCTACACGCTCATCGTCGCCGTAATTTACTTCGATGATGATTCCGAGTTCGGTAAGTAGATAAAGTATGTCTGTCGTGAGACGGATGGGAATGCGATAAGCGTCCGACAGCTCATCGGCCGTATAGGGTTTCTCTCCATTGACGAACCGTTTGATGATCAAGGAAGAGATAAGCAAGGTCAGGAAATCTTTGTATCTGCGGCTGATATTTTTACTGTCGCGCTCAAAACTAAACTTCTTCACATTCTGTGAGGCATAAGACAGTTCCGCTCCGAAAAGGCATATCAACCAGGATAGTTGTAACCAAAGCAGCAATAAAGGCAAAGCGGCAAAGCTACCGTAAATGGCATTGTATTTACTTACCCAAATCTGTCCGCTGATATATATGAACTGAAAGAACTGGAAAGCACAACCGGCAATCACTCCTGCAACCAAACCGTTGATGAACCTGACTTTTGTATTGGGAAGAGACAGGTATAAACCGGTAAAAGCCATGATCGTAATAATATAAGGTACTACATTCAGAGCAAGTTCCACGATCGGAGTGAAAAACAGATAGTTGCTCAAGAATGAATTTTGAAGCGTAGAAGCAAAGATGGAAAGCCCGCTGGAGGCCGTCATCAATATCGGTAATATGAGGAACAAAGCCAGATAGTCGGATATTTTCCGATACCAGGGTCGTGATTTCTTTATTTGCCAGATATCGTTAAAAGTATCTTCAATGGAAGAAATCAGGTTGATGACCGTATAGAATAGCAGAACAAGACCGATTCCGATGATAACGCCGCCCTGTGCCTGTGCCAAATAATTTTCCACATATTGAAAGGCTTTGTTCAGTTCGTTTTCATGTCCGGGAAAGTAATAGAGTAGTTCTTTCCTCACAGTGGCCTGGAATCCGAATCCTTTGGCTATCCCGACCAATACTGCCAAAAGAGGAACAATTGCCAGAAAAGTACTGTAGGTAAGGGCTGAAGCTTTGGTTTGCAGATTCTCGCTGTTGAATCCGCGTACAGCAAGTATGATTGTTTTGATCGTGTTGATATAAAGCTCTTTCAGACCGCTTACTTCATTCTCTGTGATTCTCCAGATGTCGTAAGTTACAAAACGAATGGTTCTTGTCAGCAAGGTGTTGATCCGTTCAATCAAAGGCTTTTTATCAGCAGTCTTTTTATCCGTCTTCTTCTTCATGCTGTGATTTGTAGGGGCAAAAGGTGTTTGCCTGATGAATAAAAAATGCAGCCTGCCTATAAGCCGGGTTCTGTACTCCCGTTTGCACGAAAGCGTCTGCCATTTATCTTGTCTTACCGTCACCGATAAGCTTTAGCGGTCTACCCCCCGGCATCGGACGAGCAATCCTACATGCGCCGGTATACATGACCTTACAACCCATAAGACGTACGGCATCCC